>ERZ1027208.664-NODE-664-length-12524-cov-20.298580_pt1 | contig 12524 bp, 10 predicted proteins | sample MGYA00520867_ERZ1027208 | MGnify/ENA primary metagenome ERZ1027208 (study PRJEB33311, sample SAMEA4378413) | marine metagenome | biome: Marine biome; feature: Fjord; material: Water | collected 2014-07-20T08:00:00Z/2014-07-... | depth 75 m ...
ATTTAAGAAATACTATCGATAGTGACACTATTGATGTGGTTCTACTTACTGTTGTTTGCGTGTGTAATGCATAGTAAATACATAGGTGGTGCACCACTGTATGTAAAGAGTGCAACGGTGAGAACTGTAAAAATAGTGGAATTCTAAATTAAATGATGGAGATTAAAACGATGGCTTTAACACAAACACAAGTGTCCGAACTATATGTAGCAGTATTTGGGCGAGCGTCAGAAGGGGAAGGAAACACTTATTGGGCAACCTATGAAACAACAGAATCAGCAGCGACAGAAATGTTTACGCTAGATGTTGTGAGTAACTACTTTTCAGTTAGCAATTTCACAGAAGAAGCTAACGTACGTACCGTAGTAGAGGCAATTTACTTAAACGCACTAGGCAAAGCGCCAGCTGATGATGTAGCAGGTATTCAATATTGGGTTGACTCTATAATTGTTGATGGTAACGCAATGGGTGTAATGGTTGCTGGTTTAGTAGCATCCGCTAACGACCCAGTTAATGCCGGTGCAGCACAAGATACATTTAATAATAAAGTAGCGGTATCAAACTACACAGCAGATACGGTTGAAACATTTACAGATTTCGCCACCTTCCAAGGTTTTATTGCTTCAGTTGATGAAACATCTGCTTCAGTTGATGCGGCTAAGACATCAATAGATGGTAGTTCAACTTTTAGTTTGACTACTGGTTTGGCTGCTTTAGAAGCTGCTCAAGATGCAGAAGAAGCATTCTTGTTGGCTGAAGGCCAAGACCCAGATGTTGAAGGCGAAGAAGCTGCTACAACAGGTGGTGCAATTGAAACTATTTTTACTAATGCAGAAGCTCTAGTTGATGCTGACGTAGATGGAGCTTATGCCGGTGCATCAGCAACAGTTAAAGCGGCTTTATTAGCGGCACAAGAATTAGTCAATGCTGAAGCATTGGCTGCACTAACGGCTGATGTTGATGACGCAAACACTGCAATTGCAGAAGTTGATGGCTTACCAGCTGCTGTTGCAACACTTTTAGCTGCTGAAGACGCTTTTGATGCTGCTGATGCTGCCTCGACTACAGCTAATTCTGCTGTAGTAGGCGCTGATGCTGCCTATGAGAACCTCAGCGGTGAGACAACCGTTGTTAATGCTGATGGCACAGTCACTAGTAATGGTGTTGTAACTAACCTTATTGTTGCAAATGCTACAACAGGCGCATTAGAGATTGGTGTTGACGGTGATGGCGACACATTATTGGAAGCTGATTATGAAGGCCTGACTGCACTATTTAATGCAGTAGTCGCTCGCGAAGCTGCTGATGTTGCTTTGGCTGCTGCTGATGCTGCTGAAGATGCTGCAGAAATCGTTGTTGGTCTTCTAGATGCAGGTACTGCTGGTGGGATTGCTACAGCATTAGGAAATATTGGTGATGCATTCGCTGAAACCGCAGTAGTTGATGCTGCTGAACCAACGGCTGCTGAAATTGAAGCTGAAATTGTTGCTTTAACAGCTGCGCAAACTTTGGGTGTTGCTACGCTTAAATCAGATATTGCATTAATTGCATATGATACTGATGATGCTACAACTTTACTTGCTCTTACAACTCTAACTGATGCTGCACAAGCTGCCGGTTTCATCACTGCTGCAGACAATGCTGCAATTGAAGCTGGTTTTGGTGATGATGCTACGGTTGATGCTGACTTCGCTGTTGAGGCTGCGTTAGATGCTGCAATCGCTGGCGCAATAGAAGTAATTACTGACGGACTTGATGATGGTGCTCTTGTAACAGACTTTACAGACTTAGTTACTATTTACTACGATGCTGAAATTGCAGACTCTCCATTATTAACAGCGCTAACTGATGCTACAGCATTGATTGAGCCTGCTGAAGATGTTATCTCTGACCTGGCTGATTTAGTTGCTGCTGAAGCTGAAGCATTAGTTGCTGAAACTGAAATCACAGCACTTGAAGCTGCGATTACTGCTGCTACTGACGCGCTTGACGATGCTGACTATGTTGTTGCTAATACAGGTGGTGTTGTTGCGGCAACTGCTGATAACGATGCTTACTTGGTTGTTGCTGATGGAACAATTACAAGCTTTGGCGCTACAGGTAGTGATGCAATCTTTATCGGTGATGCAGTGTTAAATGCTGGCGATGCGGATACTGATGGTGATAATGCTGTACTAGAATTCTTCCTAGAAGAAGACTTAGGTGGCAACACTACTGTTACAGTTGAAACATCTACATTTGGCTCTAATGCTGCAACTCCAGAAGTTGTAGAAGTTGTCTTAACAGGTGTAGCTGTAGCTGATATCACAATAGCTGACGGTTTAATCACCGTAGCGTAAGTTATAGATACAAAGGTGAACACTTATTCTGCAGAATGAGTCATTAACCTTGCTGCTTGATTCAAAGCAGTGAAAAAACTAAAAAACCTAGTTCAGCAATGGACTAGGTTTTTTTTATGCTTGCTATCAACTCAACTCAACTCAACTCAACTCAACTCAACTCAACTCAACTCAACTCCGCAGCATCTTTGAACACAGCTTTAATTTGCTCATCACTCACATCATCAATGTGCAATATAGCTTGTTGCTCAAACATATCGTGCACTAAATCAGACACATAAACACCTTGCCGTAATGCCACTAACTCCATTAATGCTTTTGCTTGCTCCGTTGTTTTAAAACTTAATCGTTTACTCAAACTGTGTCTAAACGTGTTTTAGTTGTAATACATGCACTTGTCTTAAATAAGCATATATGGCGTGTCTAATAACGGTACTCTTGTTTGTCTGACTGTTTGTAGCGTATTTATTTAAGTTATCGTTCAGAAATCAAGGGGTCAGCCAGCTTGATTCTAAAGGCTGAAGCTGAATTCACATTCTAAGTGCAACAACTAAGTTTAAAAAGTAGATTTCGTAAGAACCGGATAGGTTTAAAACACCATAGAGCCCGCGATGCCTTACGTTCATCTCACCTCAGAAGAGCTTTCTCATAGCGCGCATAAATAATCCATTAGGTGTATAACAAAAGGTCTCAGTCGATCACCGGGTAGGATTAGTCGAGAACTGAAATAGAAACAAGGAACTATTATTCCTATTGGTATGATTGGGTTCATGAGTATGCGAGCGGGCGTAAAAGTATCCCGCGAGAAAGAAAAGAAAACCCCATCAATCTTTATATGAACCGGTGATGCGACATATCCGAGAAAAGTTGCTTCCAAAGCGTTTATCAGGCTATTTAGAGCGTAAGTGAAAACTTACCTAGTGGGTGTCAGTCATGAAGCAATATACCGATGGGTTTGGCCGACGCAGCAGGTGGCGACACTTATCAAACGCTGGTCAGGTGCCACAAGTAACGTAGAAGTACGATAAGATGATTATTTAAAAGGGCGACACCCATATAGCCAACAAGCCAAAATAGTATCGGATAAGGGCCGGTTTGATGACTGGGAAAGTGATTCAATGCAAGGTGGTAAATTCAAAGATGATTTAGCCACACATGTATGTTGAGCGTAAAAGCCGTTACTTGGTTGCCGACAAATTAAATAATAAGCATTCAGCTACATTTATGACCGTTAGTACCGTGCTCTTTAAGCAAATAGAATGACGATTAATTAAAACCTTGACTGTTGATAATGGAAGTGAATTTGCACAATTTAAAACACTAGAGGAAGCCACAAGTAGCAAGATTTCTTTTGCTGCCCCTTACTCACCGTGGCAACGTGGTTTAAATGAAAATTCAAATGGGTTGTTGCGGCGATACTTTCAAAAGGCTGTAATTTCATGACATTACTCATGATAGAACTCAGCAGATTGTTAATAAATAAATCACCGAGTCAGAAAATGTTCAAACTTTAGAGCACCTTACGAGGCCCTCTTTAAAACTAAGACCCTTGCACTTAGAGTGTGAATTCAGCTTATACGTTGTCGCACTGGCGACTGAGCATTCGCGGTGATTTATAAAACATAAAATCAAGGGGTCAGCCAGCTTGATCCTAAGATTTTAAGAATAAAGGCGAACATAGCAATATAATTTGCCTCGCCTTACTACCTGATCGAAGGTAGTGGAAAAACTAAGAACCCCAGTTCATTTTGAGCTAGGTTTTTTTTATGTTTGCTATTTATTAACTCAACTCAGCAGCTTGATTGAACACTAACCTAATCTGTTCACCACTCACATCATCAATATGCAATATCGCCTGTTGCTCAAACATATCGTGTACTAAATCAGCAACATAAACGCCTTTCCGTAACGCCACCAACTCCATCAATGCTTTTGCTTGTACAGTTGAAAATCAAGGGGTCAGATACTGTCTTGAAAATCAATCTAAATTGACAGCAATACCCAATTTAATTTAACTATGCCTGTTGTCAGTTCTCTTAGTGCCTATGGTTGATAATTCACATCAAAGGCTTTCTCCGATTTTAAAACGCCGTAAGATAAAATTAACAATTTTCTCATCACAGCAACAATGGCCACCTTTTTAGGCTTTCCATTACTGACTAAGCGCTCATAAACATTCTTAAGCACAGGATTAAATCGAATGGCCACCAGTGCAGGCATATACAATGATTTGCGGAGTCGCTTATGTCCAAGCTTAGACAATGATGATTTATTAATGCTCGTACCAGACTGTATCAGCTTAGGCGTTAAGCCTGCATAACTGGCCACCTGCTTTGAATTGGAGAAGAAATTAATGTCACCAATATAAGCTAAAATACTCCATGCAGTACGCTCTCCTATCCCATTGATACTGACTAGTAATTCAACTTGTTGGTGTAAACATTCATTGTTTTGAACGATCTCGGCAATGGTTTTTTTAACGCGAGTAATTTCATCGTTAATGGTTTTTTGTAATCGCTTGATGGAGCGTGACACGAGTTTGTTAGCGCAGGCTTCCAAACGATTACTTTCTTGTGTTTTTGACTTCTCTAATTGGTCACAACGTGTAACCAAGCGCTGTATCGCTTCATAATCAACGCCTTTGGGTTCGTATGTTTTTTTTGCAAAATCACCCTTTAAAACAGCGTGTTCACAATATCGAGCAATTAGCTTTGCATCGGCCTTATCCGTTTTATTACGGTTTAGTTCCATTTTAAAAAAAGCATGCGTAATAATAGGGTTTACCACCATCACGTTATTTTTGTGTTGCGATAAGTATTGGGCTAAATCAAAGCTGTAAATCCCTGTTGCTTCTAGGCAAATAAACGTCTCTTCATCGCCTTTATCTATCCACAGTGAAAAATCAGAAAAACCTTTGGTGTTGTTAGGAAACTCTTTATGGGCAGATCGCTGATTCATTAAATAAGCAGCATCAAAAGTAAGTTTAGAAACATCAATTCCAATAAATAACATCGTATTATCTCCTGTTAAGCGTACACTGAAGATTGGATCTGTAACGTCATGGCATTCTTGTAACTATTCGTGCTCTTGCGTGGTGGCAGGCACAAGATACTGTTCGCATTTAAAGGCGTTATTAAAAGAGGGGTAGGCATTAATCTGACCCACGATTTTTATAATCAAGGCCTGCTTACAATATCTCTACCCCTCATCCAACCGTCATTGGGTAGTGTCATTTATGGATCTAAATTAACACTAGAATTAAGATACAAGCCAGCCACGTTCCAAGAAACGCGCTTGCTATACGTACCTGTGTTGCAAAAGAGTGGTTAAAATGTGTCAAAAGACAGGCTAAACCGATCTAAAAGCATAGTAAGGCGTATATTGATGGCTATTGAAGCAGCTGGCGATGCTAGTTACAGTTTCTTAGAAACTTACGACGAAGCTAAGAGTATTGCTACTAACACCAGTAAAATTGTTAGTGAACTAACTGTAGTGTTATCTGATATAAAAGGCTGAGTGCTGGCTAAACTGCGGCAAGTGCTGCTTTATAATAACTAATATTGAAAATACGAACATAAGAGCGTTAGCGGCGGCTTAGTCATCAATAAAACTACGGCTGTTGGTGTGGTTGCTGAAGTTAGTGATGGCGTGAAAGTGTTGCTAGCTATTACCGAGGACATGTTTGGCTTGGCAACACTGTCTGAAATCTGACTTCGCAAGGCAGTAAAAACTATCCTTGTATACGCTGTTTAGAGGACATTTTACCCATGTGCGTAGCCGAGGAAGTTATGATGATCTCCCCACTGAGCTGGTTTCTTGTGTAGGTCCATATCATCGTTGTGGTCGGGCATTTGAAGGAGCGAGACTGTAAATTAAATTGTGTAAACGCCTATCATTAACCCCCAACCTGGGAGATAGGCAAGATGAACAGAAAAGAAATAGAGGCGTTTGCTCGTAAGGCAGCCAAAGGTATAAAAACAGAGAAAGACCTGAGCAACTTTAGCCAGTTGCTGACCAAGGTAACCATCGAAGCGGCTTTAAATGCTGAGCTAGATGATCATTTAGGTTACGACAAGCACGAAGAGTCAGGTGGTAGTAACAGCCGCAACGGCTATTCCAGCAAGACCCTCACCGCCGATGAAGGCCAATTTGATATTGACGTGCCTAGAGAGCGCGATAGCAGTTTCGAGCCACAAATCGTTAAAAAGCACCAAACTCGGCTAACGGCAATGGATGATAAAATTCACTGCTTGTACGCAAAAGGCATGAGTACCCGAGAGATTGTTGCCACTTTCAAAGAAATGTACGGCGCGGACGTATCGCCAACCCTCATATCCCGAGTCACTGATGCGGTGATCGACCAAGTTGTGGAGTGGCAATCGAGGCCGTTGGATTCAATCTATCCCATCGTTTATTTAGACTGTATTGTGGTCAAAATACGCCAAGACAAACGAGTGATTAACAAAGCCATTTATCTCGCCTTAGGCGTCAATATGGAAGGCCATAAAGAACTGCTAGGTATGTGGCTCTCTGAGAATGAAGGCGCAAAGTTTTGGCTAGGTGTTCTTACCGAACTACAGACTCGTGGTGTTAAAGATATTCTTATCGCCTGTGTCGATGGGCTAAAAGGTTTTCCTGACGCCATTCAAGCAGTCTTTCCACAAACACAGGTTCAGTTGTGCATCGTACACATGATTCGCAATTCAGTTCGCTATGTGCCGTGGAAAGATTATAAAGCCGTGACAGCGGACTTAAAGAAAATCTATCAGTCGGCTACCGAAGAAGAAGCCTTGCAGGCCCTAGAACAGTTATCTGAGTGCTGGGATAGCAAATACCCTCAAATCAGCCGGAGCTGGCGTGCGCATTGGGATAATATCAATACCCTGTTCAAATATCCCGATGATATTCGCAAGGCCATTTATACAACTAATGCCATTGAATCACTGAACAGCGTGATTAGAAAAGTCATCAAAAAACGTAAGTTATTTCCAACCGATGACTCAGCTAAAAAAGTAGTCTTCTTAGCCGTTCAAGACGCATCTAAGAAATGGACGATGCCGATAAGAAACTGGAAATTAGCACTAAATCGGTTTATGATCGAGTTTGAAGATCGATTATCGGACTTCATTTAACAGGCGCTTACACAGAATTATTTACAGTCTCGAAGGAGCTCGCGTTTATCTGTTAGGTGTGACCGTTTAACGTTACCATTTAAACGCGGTGTGTTAAGTAAGTATGCAAAACTGACCAATCTTGGCCAGCAAATCTTGTCTTCCAGGCCCTACCGGCGGCTAAACTTATCTGAAGCAAGTACTTTGCTACTTTGTGTTAGTAACCAGTGTTTCCACTTAACAATGAAGTTGCTATTAACCCCGTACCACTGAGATAATTCTGACAGTATTTGGTCGCCTTTTAATGTAGCTAATGTCAATTTTGGTTTAAGCTCTGGTGAATGGTTACGTCTTTTTCTGCTCATATTCTGAGTCCTTTATTTGAAATAATAATACAGAAAATGGCTCCTTAGTTAACCGCTTTTATTGTCTGAATGGATGGTGCTAATTCAACCTAGGCACGGTATTTCAGGCCTGTTTAAGGCTAGAGTATTATTCATTTGGTACGGTGTTTTTGTAAATACAGGTATATTCCTGCGGAGCTTCTTAGATGCTAATATAGTCGTTTGAATGGTCAATTCTGATGTCTAGATTACAATTGGTGCTTTACGCAGGTATGTGAGATGATCAACTTTTAATTAATAGTTTTGGTAAAAACAGGAGAATGTTATGGCTGCATCACCACAGCAAATTATTGCGGGGCTCTACACGGCTTTTTTTAATCGAGCTCCAGATCAAACAGGGCTAAATTATTGGGATGAGAGAGCGGCAAATGGTAGTGCTTTTGAGACATATAATGAAATTGCATCTGGTTTTGCGGGTCATTATAAGTTTGGTGATATCTATGATGGTATGACTGATCAGCAATTTGTTGAGGCAATTTATGTTAATACGCTGGGTTCAGCGGGTGATTCAGCGGGTATCTTGTTTTGGACGGACAATTTAGGTAATGGGTTAAGCCGCTCAGAAATGGTTGCTTCATTTGTATACGAGGCCCTTAATTTTGATGCTAATGATGCCAAGTGGGATTCTTTGTCTGCAGAAGATAAGTCGGGTGCAGACAGCCGTAAAGATTCAATAACAAATAAATCTGATGCGGGCATTTACTTTGTTGAAAGGTTCGGAGCAGCAAGCAATATTGTGAATGCTGATGATTTGGATAATGATGAAGCATACCTTGCCTCTATATCTATACTGAGCAATATTGATTCAAGTTTGTCTTCGGTTGAGTTAGCAAAGGAAATAACCGGTCAGACACTGTTTGGCAGTGATTTTGTCGAGTCAGATACTGTTGACGGATCTGATCAAGCTGGGTTTGACGTGCATGAGATTGTTAGTACGACAGGTGTTCGCCATTGGATTTTCAATGAAAATGGTGTGGAGCTAGAAGAGGATACGACGTATTCAACTGCCTATTCAGAGGCTGGGACTACAACGCGATGGGACTGGGATGGCGGGTATGACCTAGATGTGTATGATGAATTTGGAATAATGATAAGTTCGACTGAATTTGATTCGGCCGGGAATGTGATTATTGATGATGATGATGATGATGGTGATGGCCTTTATAATGGTGATATTAGTTCATCAGGAACGGAGTCTAGCACCTATAGCGATGAGTTTGGCAATGTGCATGTGGATGTAATTAGTATTGATGAGGTTTATCATTATGACGCTGCCGGGAAGTTTACGGGGTTAACTAGAACTGAAACGGTTATTGAATCCCCTCACTTGAGTGGTACAGAGGTTTTGGAGTATGTAGAGTATGATGCCGCGCCTGTTGAGTTGGATGAATATGAATTGCATTCGAACAGTCTCGTAAGTATTACGGGTTCTGGAACTGTTATAGGCAGTGATCAACAGAAATTCTTTGAGGAATATTCCGTCATCTTCGAGAGCGGATTGATCACAGAGAGCTGGGCATGGGAAGATAGTTCAGGGGACAGTGGTTCAGGGGTAGAAGTACGTGACGAGTATGGGAATGACATAAGTTATATTGAGTATGATGCCGCTGGAAACGTCATTATTGATGCTGTGGATGAGGACAATGAAACTGATATTAGTTCGTCGGGAGTTGAATATAGGCTCTATAGAGATGCCTCTGGAAATGAGCACACAGATGTAATTACTATTGATGAGCTTTATTCGTATGATGACGCAGGGCAGTATACGGGGAAAACCATAACAGAAACAGTTGTTGACTCTTCTCACTTGAGTGGTTCTCAGGTTCTCGTGATAGGACCTGATTGGCAGTTTATTAGCGTTGAGGGTTCTTTGTGGAATTAGGGCGTGAATAGAAGGTAGCTGGGGTGATTTTAACAAAATCACTCAAAGATAATATGGTAATATGAGTTTTACTTAAGCCGCCTAATTTACAATAGAAAACCTCAGTTCAGCAATGGACTGGGGTTTTTCTTTTCAGGGCTAGCTTAGGCGCATTTAGATAGGCACGGTTGATAGAGTCGCTCAATTTTAGGGTGTTGTTGACTGGTTTTTTGCTCCTAAAGATTAGGGCTGATGATAGAGAGTATAAGGCTGAAGACCTAACTGTTAATACTCAGTTGCAAGGCATGTAAATTGGAGGCGCTGAAGCTAAACTATATGACGGCACTACAAGACTTGCCGATGGTTTATTGAAATGATTTAAGGTGATCGATGTGATTTGGCTTTAATGATTTCTGGTCTGGGAGGAGGCATTGCACATTAGGTGAAAACAGGAATCCTTTAAAGGGCGCTTAGGTGGTTTTCGTTGATCAACTTGAGGTCTGCTTGGTTGACAGGTTGGTGGTTAGAGTGTAAATTTATTTCTTATACATAATGGAGAGTAAGCATGGGGACTATAGTAGGTTTACCTAGCGGTGGCGGATCAACAGCCCCAGAGGATGGAGGTAGTGGTTCAGTAGAGTCTATTTCGTTGGTTGCGCTAGCTGCTAATATTCAAGAAGGGTTTAATTCGGCGCAAATTAGTTGGTCAAATATTGATTGGTCTTTATTTCCTGCCCGCGCTGGATTTCCTGATTACACGGTAACTCACTCGCTTGATTCTGTGACGGTGTTTGCTTCAATCTCTGCTGTTGAACCGCCTGAGTATGAAGAAGCGTTAGATGCAGATGGGAACACGATTAAAGATGAAGATGGCAATGTCGTTTTTGAAAAGGATGCTTACGGAAATAACATTCGCATTATAGACTATGCAAATGATTTGTTTTTAGCCTGGGGCGGTACAGACGGTAACGATCATCTTAGGTCTAAGAATTTCTTGTTTCCTGATGGTAACGGTGAGCAAGTTAAGGTAACCGGAGCGTTGATGGGCTTCTCTGGGGATGATGTTCTTTATTCCGAAAATATTTACATACCCATGTTGATGGGTGGTTCTGGTGATGATAGTTATATTCTTGAAGGCGGGGGATTTTCTCAAATTGTAGAGTATGGGAATGATGCTAACGATGAGGTGATTAGTTACAGCAATACTTGGGCATTAGCGGGTGAAATAGATGGACAGCATTTGTTTTTATCTAACTCAGCGCAAACTGATGTTGTTGTTATTTGGGATTACAAGGTCGAAGAGGCAAAAGTTGAGAGTTTCTGGTTTGACTTGGATAATAATGGGTTGAACGAACACTATACGTTTGATGCGTTTATATCTGAAGTTCAAAGTGATGGCTTTTGGATTGGTAGTTTGAGTTCAGAAGAGTTGGGTATTAGCCGTATAACATTGGAAGAGCTGGCACAAACTGTTTCTGAAGCAGTATTACTGTCGTCCCAAATTGAAAATATGCGTATTGCAGATGATGATGTGGCTTTGTCCATTGCGCGAATTTACCAGACCGCGTTTGATCGAGAACCTGATGTTGGCGGCTTAAATCATTGGATTGATGCATGGGAAACAACTCACGCGTCACTGGGTGAAATTGCTCATTCTTTTTATACCTCGAGTGAATTCAACCTAACGTATGGCGGGTTAAGTGATAATGAGTTTATCTCTCAGCTTTACTCAAATGTACTTGATAGGGAGCCAGATGCCAGCGGTTTTGATTTTTGGACGGGTGTTCTTGAGCAAAGTCAGGAAACGCGAGCAGAAGTTATGTTGGGTTTTTCAAGCTCACTAGAGAATAAAGTTAATACAGAGTTGCAATTAAGTGGTTTGACCGAGGTGACGGCTGGAGAGTGGATTTTGTAATGGCTCTAAAAGATATTTTATTTGAAGAGTCGGTTATGGTAGAGGTTGACCAGCTTGATCCTAAAATTTAAAGTATAAAGGCGAATATAGCAAGATAAGGCGTCTTACCACCTGTTTTAATGTGGTGAATTGAAAACTGACAAACCCTAGTTCAGCAATGGACTAGGGTTTATCTTTGTCTGTTATTTATTAGGATGCTGAGCTGCTCCTAATTCACTAGATATTTTCTAGAGTTATAGTTTAACTGTAGTGGTCAAGTTTTTTTGGCTACAGTTTTGTATTCAGTCCAGTAGTGTCTCTCAGCAATATTTGGCGCAAGCCCGTTATTATGTTGGTGAGGTCTTGTTTGGCTGTAATACCCGGTTATGTAACCAAGAATGTTTGTTTTAGCTTCCCGGACTGGTGTGTAACCACTAGCTGGTATCCATTCGCTTTTTAAACTTCTAAAAAATTTCTCCATTGTCCCGGCAATTCCCTTTACGACTCATGCTTGGCTTTATTTGGAAACGTCATAAGTACTGTTTAAACTGTCGACGGGTATAGTGGCAGCCTTGGTCTGATTGAAGCATCAATTTTTTCGGCTTGCCTCTAGATTCAAATGCCATTTCCAATGCATCAGCCGTTAGCTGACTGTTTGGTGATAGCGATAGCGCCCAACCAACCGGTTTTCTTGAAAACAAATCCATAACGATAGCTAAGTACGCCCATCGTTTCCCTGTCCAAATATAGGTAATATCACCGCACAAGCCTTTTTTAGGCTGCCTAACGTTAAGCTTCCTTTCGAGGTGGTTATAGGTATTTCTATATGCTCTTGAGTGGCTCGTTTTGTAGTGGCATAGTTAACTATGCCACTACAATTTAACTATGCCACTACAATTTAACTATGCCACTACA
>ERZ1027208.666-NODE-666-length-12520-cov-19.691617_pt1 | contig 12520 bp, 9 predicted proteins | sample MGYA00520867_ERZ1027208 | MGnify/ENA primary metagenome ERZ1027208 (study PRJEB33311, sample SAMEA4378413) | marine metagenome | biome: Marine biome; feature: Fjord; material: Water | collected 2014-07-20T08:00:00Z/2014-07-... | depth 75 m ...
CTTTTATTATTATTTATTGCAACTTTATATATATGGGCCGGCTTAATACCTTTTCACCCCTCAGGTTTTACTAGGTGTAACGTATTATTTTAGGCCCTTGAGCCTTCGTGCTTTACTCACCTTTAGCTCTATAAACTGCATACCGCTATAGGCAATAAGTACGGCTACAACAACAACTACAAGGTAATAAAGCATTGAGTCTTTTGCGACTAACTGACTATAATCCAACATCCAGATGACCAAGAAGTGTGAGAGAAAGGCCCCGTAGGATAGCGACCCTGCCATTTTATTTAAAGGTAAATTGAGCTGCACCTTACCTGCTAGCAGTAACAATGGGGTGCCGATTATCAGCCCTATTAATGTTTCTTGGGTATAGGGGTGAGTAAATGCACTGTTAAACGCAAGCAAGCCATACTGAACAATAACGGCTATAAATAATGCTATCAGCCACTCCCACCCTTTTTGAGTAACCTGCGTTTGCCTGATCAGTCCGCCCAAGATGAAGATAAACATAACACCTGGGATAAGGCGGTAGCCGAAGTAGTCGGTATTAATAACACCAAGGTTGGCTAGCGTGTACACCATAAAACTTACTATAAACACGGCAATTTTAAGCCTTTTATACAGCAGCATAAATGGCAACAATATATAGGCTTGCAATTCTGCACCAAGCGACCATGACTGAGGAATAAGCCACCACGAGGGATCGGTTAATATTGCACTGTCTAACAGCATATAATAGTTAAGCGGAATAATAAGTATATTATTGATAATGGCTGTTGGCGAGAAATACGGGGCCCCGTAACCTGTTACTACAACAAATAAGAGCGTGAGGGTGGCCACATACAGGTATAGCGGATAGATTCTTAACACTCTGTCTTTGTAGAACCGACATAGCTTACCTTTGCCGCCTGGCACTACCTCTTGCCAGAGGTGGGAAACCACTCCCCCAGCTAACATATAGAAGATGACAACGGCAATAACGCCGGGGTTTAGCCCTTTAATGGTCACACCTACGTGTGATAGCAACACGATAATGGCTAGTATGAGTCTAATATACCCCGTCATATGTGCCTTGTGTATGCCCTACATATTTCCATCACTTTACGGTGCTCTATATTCCCTGTAATGCTAATAGAAAAATGAGATAATCTTTTTTTTCTAATTTTTTTATGTTGATGATTAAACGTTTTATTAAATCACTTTTTTTGAGATTGCTTTTATTAATGAATAAGCACCCTAAGTTTAAATTGTTTTTTATCGGTATAACGAAGCGGTTAGGTTTATTTGAATTATTATGGCGCATTAAACTTCGCTCCCATTCGGGCTTACACCGTATAGCAGCCCCTAATGAGCAACGCTCTTTTAGTAAACAACAGCGAGGCATTATAGCCCAGCACGCCGAGCCTGTGGTCGAAACTAGGAAGCGCCTTGCTTTTGTTTCCCCACTCCCCCCTCTGCGTAGCGGCATTAGCGATTATAGTGCTGACTTACTACCGCTTCTCGCTAAATTTTATGATATTGATGTTATTGTTGATCAAGAGCTTATTTCTGACCCATGGGTTGTTCAGCACTGTACCGTTCGTTCTGCCGATTGGCTGATAGATCATGCCGCTAATTACGACCGCGTTCTTTATCATTTTGGCAACTCTCCGTTTCACGAGTATATGTTTGACCTGCTTGATGCTATCCCCGGCGTTGTTGTATTACATGATTTTTTCTTAGGTCACGCAACGGCTAAACGATACGCAGCTTGCTTTAATGATTATTTGTATCAATGCCACGGCTATAAAGCCCTTGTGGAACAGCAAAATACGGGGCAAGCTATTTGGCCTTACCCGCTGAACCTTAAGGTATTACAAAGCGCTTTAACTGTTATCACTCACTCTGCCTGCAGTGCACAGCTGGCCAAGCAGTTTTACGGTGAAGACAGCGCTAATAATTGGCCGATTATCCCTTTATTGCGAACACCACCTAAGCCTTTAAACAAGGCACTATCGCGGCTTAACTTGAAAATTCCTGCCGATGCTTTTGTTGTGTGCAGTTTTGGCATGACGGGGGAAACTAAGCTTAATCACCGTTTACTGGACGCCTGGCTGGCTTCTGAGTTGTCTCAACATAAGCAGTGTTACCTAATTTTTGTTGGTGAAAACGCCCGTAGCAGTTACGGACATCGGCTTGCAAATCAGATTAGCCTTTGCGGCCTAAGTGAGCGGGTATTCATTACTCACTGGGTTGACAGCACCATTTATGAGAACTATTTATCGGCCGCTGATATCAGTGTACAGCTTAGAGCTCGTTCTCGCGGCGAAACATCTGCAGCGGTTCTAGATTGCATGAATTATGGGCTGGCCACGGTGGTTAATGCTCATGGCTCAATGATTGATTTACCCGATGATGCTGTTTATAAGCTAGCGGATGATTTTGATGATGGCGAGCTAACTCATGCTCTTGAACGGTTATGGCAAGATACACCTTATCGACATGAACTCATCCATAACGCACAGAAATTACTGGCCAGTGCTCACGCGCCTAATGCCTGTGCTGAACAGTATATCGCGACGATTGAATCAACTTATTACGCTACGCGAGCCCAGGCTGATTTAGATCAGTTACAGCGGTCACTTAAGCATTTGAACAACGCAACGCCTGAGCTAAAGCAGCTTAAGTCTGCCGTTGCACAGACTCAGATACACGCTATGCCCATTAAGGAGAAGCAGCTATTGGTTGATGTGTCGGCTATTGTGGTTAATGACCTTAAAACAGGTATTGAGCGCGTTGTTCGTGCGCAACTGGAGGTGCTATTGCAAAGCCCCCCAGTTGGTTACCGTGTTGAACCTGTCTTTCTGACGCATAAAAATGGCTATTGGCACTACCAATACGCGTATGAATGGACGCTAATGTTTCTAAACCTTCCCGCTAGCGACGCACCTCAAGCCAACAACCCTGCTCTACTTAGCAAGGGCGATATATTGTTTTGTGCCGACTTAAATACGGGCCTTGTTGTTGCTGCCGAAAAGACGCTTTATTTTCAATACCTGATGTCATCGGGCATTCACGTCTACTTCCAAGTATTTGACCTGCTGCCCATTCTCCATCCAGAATGGTTTCCTAAGGAGGTCGCTCCTTTGCACGTATCATGGGCAAAGGTTGTGGCTAATTCAAGTGGTGCGCTATGTATTTCACAGTCTGTTGCTCATGAGTTTAATGCTTGGAGCGAACAGCTATCGCTGCCCGTTAGTAAACGACACTCTAGCTATTATTTTCATTTAGGCGCTGACATTCAAACATCTTCCCCTTCCCGTGGTATGCCTAACAACTCTGCTCACCTTCTGTCTCAGCTTGCCAACTCATCTAGCTTTTTAATGGTCGGCACTATTGAACCTAGAAAGGGCCATCAGCAAACGTTAGATGCCTTCAATCAATTATGGCAACAGAACGCCCAGGTCAATCTGGTTATTGCTGGTAAGGCCGGGTGGTTGATGGAGGAGTTAGTCAGCAGTATTCGCTTACACCCTGAGCTAAACCATCGTTTATTTTGGCTTGAGGGCATCAGTGATGAGTTCCTTGATCAGCTCTACGGTACCTGCGCCTGTCTTATTGCAGCAAGCGAGGGAGAAGGTTTTGGTTTACCCCTTATTGAGGCATCGCATCATCACTTACCTATTATTGCTAGGGATATCCCGGTATTTAAAGAGGTGGCGGGGGAGTTTGCCAGCTATTTTAGTGGTACTAGCGCTGACGCATTAGCCGCCCATATTAATGCTTGGCTTGAAGGGTTATCTCAAGGCGTGGTGATTAGCTCTAAGAACATGCCTCGACTATCCTGGCGAGAAAGCACTGAGATGTTAGCACGCACAATGGGCTTAACATTATCGGCTTAATGCTTTTGAAAGCCAGCGAATTGATCGCCTAAAGAACGCGGTATACCGCCAAGAACGGCTATTGAATACTAAAATTAGTCGTTCTGTTGTCGCTTGCGTTTTAGCTTCTGCCGCGAGTATTTTTTCCTCTGCCGCTAGTAGTCTCTCTTCTTTCGCTTTGGCTTCCTGGTCATATTTTTCAGCCAGAAACTCCAGTGTTATGCCGTAGTCTTTTTCAAAAACGGCTTTAAAGCGACCAAGTGTCTGTTTTTTTGCGTTCTTCTGGGCAACAATGGCATAATCAGGACTAACTCCTTTTAGTACGTTCAGGAGTGTTACCTTGCTGTGACAGATCAGCGTTTTATCTTCTTGCAGCCTGATGATTTTTGTTTGCTGAAAACCGTAGTAATCGGGAAGAAACTTGAGTAAATGCGGGGGTAATGGGTTGCTATGGGTAGGATCCATATAAAACTCTGAAGTTCCCACGGTAATGTTTTCGGGGTTAGGTGTTTCTAATATAAGCAACCCCGCAGGTTTTAGCACCCGCAACGCCTGCTTAACTAACGCTTGCAAGTCGGTAAAAGGTATATGTTCTGCAAGATGAAAGCCTGTTACCAGTGCTTGGCTCTCATCGGCTAGGCTGTTAAGGCATGTTAGCGCATCTTGTTGCGTGTATTGCAGGCCATGTTGCTCACACACGTCAAGCATGCCTCTGTCCAAGTCAACGCCACGTGCTTCAAAACCGCCCTGTTCATTTAATAATTCCAGCCATTCTCCACGGCCACAGCCAAGGTCTATGGCTTGACTGTGCTCGTACTCCTCTTTTATTAAGTTAATAAAAGGTAGGTAACAGTTGAGGCGTGATTTGATGAGTTCACGCGAACCTCGATGTTTATCTTCAAATGCTTTATAAAAATCATTATCCACGGCGGCACCTCATGGTAGGGGGCAGCCATGTTACGCCGACAAACGGCTGCTTATTAATATTAATAACATTAAAAACGTAGGCTAAATCTTGCCATTGATAGTTTTTATCAAGGTGCGTGTCACTGGTATGTGCCGCAATGGCAATGGAGTAATTCCCTTCCCCTAGGTTCAAGTCGAAGTCGAATTCGTAATGTATTCTTTCGCTTTTGGTTAGGCCCTGTAGCGTTTGTTTTAAGTGATGGGTATTTGTTCCATATACTGGCAGGCCCAGCCGGTCTTTTATAACGTAGCCTAAAACAAGTTCATTTATGTTTTCTTCCACATTAATGTCAATTGACAATCTTACTTTTTGCCCAACATCGGCCAATTCTATTATTTCACCGCTCTGATTTAGCAATTGCGCTTTGTGTATGGTTACTTCTCCTGTTCCCGACACTGTTTGGGTCTTACCGCTGTCTGTTTTGTTAAACGTGACCGTTTCATTTTCGTGCTCGGCGATCATTGCGTTGTAAAAATCCATAACATGCTCTGGCGCTCCTTCCATTGCGACAATGCCATCATCTAATAAAATAGCTCTATCACATAGGGTTTGAATAGCTGCCTTGTCGTGCGATACGATCAACAAAGTTGTTCCTTTTTCTCTAAACTGACGAATTCGTTCAAAGCTTTTGTGTTGAAAATATGCATCGCCCACTGATAAAGCCTCATCTATTATTAAAATAGCGGGGCGCTTAATGGTTGCCAAGCTAAACGCTAACCGCATCTGCATTCCACTTGAGTACACACGTACGGGCTGATCGATATAGTCACCTATTTCTGCAAAGGCTTCTATTTCAGGCATCCATTGCTCAAGTTGCTTTTGCGTCATGCCTAATAATTGACCCGCCATAAAGATGTTTTGTCGCCCTGTAAAGTCGGGGTGAAAACCCATTCCTAGCTCGAGTAGTGCAACGACTTTACCTGCAAGCTTTATGCTGCCTGCTGTTGGTTTTGTGGTGCCTGTTATCATTTTAAGCAGGGTGCTTTTTCCGGCGCCATTTAGGCCAATAATTCCTACCGATTCACCTTCGCCTACTGTAAAACTAACCCCTTTAATAACACATTTGATTTTATGTTCTACGTTAGCGTTAGGTAAAAACCATTCTTTGAACCTAGCCCAAGGTGATGGGTATACTTTGTAGCTTTTGGTTATATTTGAAACGTCTATTAGCGCCATTACAGTTCATCCACGATGTCGGCCGAATGTTTCAGGTACAGGCTCAACCCAAAGATGCACAGTAACAACCCTGCCAACAGGGGTATAAGCAAGCTATCCCATTTTGGCATTGTTGCATATACGAAGATGGTTTGATATGCACTCATCAGCGGCGCTATTGGGTTCCATGTGAGTAGGATTTTTTGAATGGCGTCGGGTAATATTTTTATTGGGTACACGATTGGCGTTAACCAAAACCAAAACTGTACAATTATGGTAAAGAACTGCCCTATATCTCTAAAAAAAACATTGAGTATGCTTAGGCTCATTCCTAGGCCGACGGTAAATATTAATTGAACCAATAAAACAGGCATTACTGCCAGTATTGAAGAGGTTGGAAATTGCCCGGTGAACAATAAAAATATGAAAAAGATACCTAGTATAATGGATACATTTAAAAGTGAACTTAATATGATAATAATCGGGAGCGTTAAGCGAGGAAAGTTTAATTTTTTTAGAATATTGCCATTATCTAGAAATAGGGTTTGAAAACGCGCCATCATTTCTGCAAATAAGCCCCAGAAAATGATTCCAGCACATAAATAAACACTGTAGCCATAGATGGATTCAACGCCTGGCAGTTTAGCTTTCATAATTTGTGAAAATATCACGGTATAAATCACAATCATTGAGAGTGGATTTAATATAGACCAGACACTACCTAGGATTGAGCTCCTATGTTTTAATTGAAATTCACGAACAACGCTCGCTACAATAAAGCCTCGGTATTGCCATAATGGCGCTAAGTATTTATTCATCCCTTCCCATACTGGTTTCTTGCCACTTGTTTTGTTCGCTCTTGTATTTTAAACGATTTGAAGCTGGGCATTCGCTCTTTCATAATAACTTACCCGCGTAGAGGGCTCGTTATCTACTTGCTTTGTTGTATATTTAGGAGCCATGCCGCTGAAATATTTTAACTAACTTCTGCGCTGAGTCTTCCCAGACATAATGATCACTCTGCTTTTTTGCTCGTTTGACCTGATCAATCCTCTTTATCTTATTTTCCATAAGCTCTTGTATTTCCTGGGCTATTTGCTCTTTATCACTGGGGTTAACCAATGTCGCGCAGTTCGCGGCGACTTCTGGCATGGAGCTAAGGTTGGATGTTATGATGGGGACTCCACTACACATCGCTTCAGCAACCGGCATACCGTAGCCTTCGTAATATGAAATGTATACGAATAAAGATGCTGCTGAGAATAGTATGGGTAAATGATGCTGCGGGACATAGCCTAAACGTATAACTTGTTTTTTTTGAACCATCGGCTGCATTATCTTATCTATATCGTCACTCAGCCAACCACTACAGCCAACTATAACTAACGGGCAAGATGCTTTAAATGCGTTTGGCAGCACCTCAAACGCTGCCAGTAAGCCAGCTAGGTTTTTTCGTGGCTCTAGCGTGCCTACACTGAGTATAAAGGACACAGGCAACTCGTACAGGTGACGGATTTCAGTTTTCTCTACTCGTGTATATTCTTCACGAAACTCATCAGAAACTGCCGGTGGTACAATGGTAATATCTTCGTGCCTAATCGAAAAGTTTTCTAATATTTCGCTTTTACTAAACTCAGATATTGTAATAATTTCGGCTGCGCGTTCTATCGTTTTTATTAAGTTACCATCCAGCCAACGCCGCCTTTCTATTGGGTGGAACGCAGGGTAACGGATGTGAGATAAGTCATAAATAGTTGGTATACTCACGCCATCAAATTTTTCAAGTATATAGTTTGGCTCCCAGTAGATAGAGCCTTTAAATGACGCTAGTTTATTTTTCAATAAGCTTTGCTGTACGGTTCGTTTTAATGAGTTAGCTATAGGTATACGCTTAACTATACTTTTTATTTGCTTTAATCTGTTTAATGAACGGCCTTGCTTATTCTGCGGTAACTCTTGATCCAGCGTATCGAGTAGTTGCTTCAAGGCTTCTTGCTCATAAACGCTCAGTGGAGTAAGCGCTTGAATTCTTTCTATTGCACTTCTGTCAAATTGCATTGGGTCTAATAGACATTTGAGTAAGTTCTGTGTGTACCTACCTATACCAGAAAGAGGAGGTATCAGCGAGGTGCCATTGATGATTAATTTCATGTTTTGAATTATTGCGAAAGGGATCAATCGTATTTTATTACGCGGGCAAGCTTATCATTTAAGCGCCTATTGTTTCACATATTCAAATTATCTCAACGTTACCCGCACCAGATAATACCGTTACGCTATTTTGTTACTGGAATATTAAAACTATCTCATCTTTCGTCTTAATTGGCTGTTAAAATGTGTTTGTTATTTGCTACAGGCTTTAAATTGGTACATTTATGTTTCCACTGAGAGGACTAAACTACTGTCCTTTAGCGTATGAGCATGTCGAGGTAGAGCGTTAATTTTATTGGTTAATTTTGAGGTATTTATAAGTGAAAGTTGCAGTCGTTACAGGCATTACGGGGCAAGATGGCGCCTATTTGGCAGAGTTACTTTTGAAAAAAGGGTACCTTGTCTACGGTAGCTTCCGGAGAACCGCTTCAACCAACTTCTGGCGCATTGACGAACTTGGTATACGCAATAACCCTCAGTTAAAATTAGTAGAGTACGACTTAACCGACTTAGGCTCTAATATTCGATTGCTTCAACAAGCCGAACCCGATGAAGTTTATAACCTAGCGGCTCAAAGTTTTGTGGGTGTTTCTTTTGACCAACCGATCACGACGGCTAACATCACGGGCCTGGGTCCAGTTTATTTGCTCGAAGCAATACGTATTGTTAATCCAAAGATTCGTTTTTATCAAGCATCCACCTCTGAGATGTTTGGTGACGTTCAAGAAATACCTCAGCGCGAGTCCACACCATTTTATCCACGTAGCCCTTATGGTGTCGCCAAGCTCTACGCTCACTGGATGACGATTAATTATAGAGAGTCCTACGACATTTACGCCTCTAGCGGTATTTTATTTAATCACGAGTCTCCTCTGCGCGGGCTTGAGTTTGTCACCCGTAAAATTACCGATGGAATCGCTAAGATTAAGCTCGGCAAATCAACACTGTTAGAATTAGGCAACATGAATGCTAAACGTGATTGGGGTTACGCCAAGGACTACGTAGAGGGAATGTGGCGCATTCTTCAAGCGCCTCAACCTGACACCTTTGTTTTGGCAACCAACCGAACAGAAACTGTTCGTGATTTTGTTTCTATGTCCTGTAAAGCGGCAGGTATTGAGCTTAGCTGGCAAGGAAGCGGTGAAGATGAAGTAGCTATTGATACCTCTACCAAACAGGTGATCATTCAAGTTAACCCTAAATTCTACCGCCCTGCTGAGGTTGAGTTACTTATTGGTCATGCTAAAAAGGCTCACGATGAACTAGGCTGGGAACCAACAACCAACTTAGAAGAGCTGTGCGCCATGATGGTTGAGGCTGATCTTCGACGAAACGAAAAAGGGATCTCGTTTTAGTGCGTATTTTAGTCACCGGGCTTAACGGCTTTACTGGCCGACATTTACAACACGAACTTGAAGAACATGGGCATAGCGTTTTTGGCCTAAAAGCAGATCTTACTTCATTAGACGCCATTGCTTCCGATATTAAAGAAATTCAACCTGACGCGGTTATTCACTTGGCTGGCATTGCTTTTGTAGGGCATGGTGACGCTAACTCTTTCTATGAGGTAAACCTTATAGGGACTCGAAATTTATTATTAGCTATTGAACAACACGCGCCAAATGTTAGCGCTGTTTTACTGACTAGCAGTGCTAATGTTTATGGAAACCAAACTGAAGGAAAGCTTGCCGAAACCACACTCCCTAAGCCTGCTAACGATTATGCTGCTAGCAAGCTTGGCATGGAGTATATGGCTCGACTCTGGTTTAAACGTTTGCCTATTTTTATAGTTCGCCCTTTTAACTATACTGGGCGCGGACAAAGCCAGCAGTTTCTAATTCCTAAAATCGTTGCTCATTTCCGAGACAACGCGCCTGTTATTCAGTTAGGCAACATTGATATTTCAAGAGATTTTTGCGATGTCCGCTCTGTGTCTTTTGCCTATAGATCACTTATTGAGTCTAAGCCAATCGGTAAAACATTAAATATTTGTTCTGGTCAAGCTTATACATTGCGAGACATTGTCTCTTCATGTGAAATCATCACTCAGCACACGCTAGAGGTGCAAGTAAACCCTAAGTTTGTAAGGAAAAATGAGGTCCGTACTCTCATCGGTGACCCCAGTCTTTTAAAAAGCAATCTCACTAACTGGTTGCCAATCCCATTTGCAAAGACACTAGAATGGATGCTACACGAGACGGGTTAACTCATTAAGTGTTATCTGCTTTTAGCACCGCTGATATAACTTTAGGTAGCGCTGCCCCATCAGAGATGCCGTAAAATTTTGCTCATACCGATATCGAGCCTTTCCTTTCATTTGCATGACGATATCATCGTTATCAGCCATGTAGTGCATGGCTTCTGATAGTTTTTCAATATTTTTTGGTGGGACAACCAAGCCGGTTTCATCCGTAATATTAATGTAACTGGTCCCCGACCCTAGCTCTGTAGAAATCATCGGTACACCTTGACGAGACGCCTCTAACAAAACCATCCCGTATGCTTCCGATCGTTCACATGAAGGCAGAACCAATGCTTTTGCGAGGTCTATTAAGGCATGCTTTTGTTTATTACTCACATGACCTAACACGTGTATGTTTGTTGCTTGCTGCTGTTTTATATAGGCGTTTATCTCGTCTTCCTGAGGCCCACCACCCACTACAAGCAGTGGCAAACCCGTTTTTACCGCCGCCTCAAGTAGATACATGAGTCCTTTATAATAACGAAACACCCCGATAAACAAGTAGAAGTCTGCTCCATATATTTTTTTCAGAGCCACTTTTTCGTCTTGGTAATGCGCGCCATCCAGCTCATCATCAATCCCATTGGGGATCAATTCAGGCTTTCTTTTTAATTTGCTCAACACATCGCTACTGTTGATATATGCAGGCGATGTTGCCACAACGGCGCTCGCACGCCTTAAAAAACGATCCATTATCGGTTGATACAAAACACGCAATAACTTCTGCCTGACGATATCTGACTGATAGGAAACGATATATGGTTTCGCCTTATCTTGGCGCATTAAGGACAGCATGTCGGCAAAGGGCCAAGGAAACTGGTAGTGAAGAACATCAGCCCAACTTGACAATCGTTTAAAGTCTTTCCACAGTTCCCATGAGAAACCACAGGACGCAACTTCAAATGATTGCGGGTAACAATACACGGTCGCGCAGGCTGTCTCTATAATCTCTTTTTCTTGACAGTCTGGGCTAAGGCAGATAATTCTATTATTGATACCTAATGCTGCTGTTGCCGTGCAAAGCTGCAGTAACACCTCTTCAATACCCCCTTGAGTTTGGGCAAAAGATGTTTTATAGACATGCAGTACGTTAATGGTTAACACTCACGGCTTAAGCCATTCATTAATCTGCTCGATACTTTGGTCGGTTAAAGAACCTAACCTATACTCAAGCTTCGCCCAACTCATAACATAATCATACAACGCTTGCTGAAACCCTCTTTTTGCCTGAAGGTATATTTGTTGAGCATCTAGCACATCAGACTGTGTTGATATTAATAATTTAAAGCTTTCGTCTTCTGCTTCGTAGGATTTCCGTGCCGACTCAACAGCCTCTCTAGTGGCTGCTATTCGTCTACCTAATGTTTTTACTTGCAACAACTCATCCTTTAGGCCTTTTACTGCCTTACGGTGCTCTTGGTCATAGCTTGCTTTTGATATGGCTAATTGATGTCTTGCTTCATCCACTCGACCTGACGCCACTCCACCACTAAATATTGGCACCGTTAATGTTAAGCCTAACACCTCTGTGTCGGTTATACCTGTTGATGAATTATCAAAGCCTATATCACTTTTCTGCTTGCTTAACTGAAGCGCAACAACGGGGTAATAGCCAGCTTTTTGTTGGTGTAGATTCATTTTTGCTGCTTTAACCGATTCTCGTATAGACATTAACGCTGGACTTTTATTAACGAGTTCTGAGACGTACTCATCAACCTGCTTATTCTGTTCAGGCAACTTTACTTCCTGGTTTAAACTCACTATTTTGACTACCGGCTCCTGCGTTAACTCCCTCAAGCCTTCTCGTGCCAAAGCCACTTGCTGCATTGCACTCACTTCTTCGGCCACCAGCATATCTAAGCGTGCTTTTATTTCATAAAGCTCCGTCACCTTCACCAACTGCCGCTGGTACAAGGCATCGGTTTGATTCTTTTTTTCCTCAACAGCTCGCTTTTCCTCAGTAATCAAAGCCAAGGTATCTTTAGCCTCGAGCAATGCAAAGTACCGCATAATGGTGTCTAAGCGCACCGCCGCTTCGGTGTCTTTCAACTGAAGTTCGAATTGCCCTAATACAACTTTTGAACGCTGCCACGCTCTAAATTTTTGCATATCAAACAATGTTTGCTGGATTGAAAATGAGTA
>ERZ1027208.667-NODE-667-length-12515-cov-9.884430_pt1 | contig 12515 bp, 13 predicted proteins | sample MGYA00520867_ERZ1027208 | MGnify/ENA primary metagenome ERZ1027208 (study PRJEB33311, sample SAMEA4378413) | marine metagenome | biome: Marine biome; feature: Fjord; material: Water | collected 2014-07-20T08:00:00Z/2014-07-... | depth 75 m ...
GCACAGGCGCGGCTGAACGCGACCCGCGCCAAAGAAGACCTGACCAAGCTCATGGGACTTTGGGGCACTGAAGTAGACTACTACGTGCCAGATGCGTTGCCCGCTTTGCCACGGTCTGTTGGTCGCGTTTCGAACGTCGAAGGCAAAGCGCTGCGCAACCGCGTGGATTTGCGTGTCGCTAAACTGGGCCTTGAAGCGCAGGCAGCAGCATTTGGCCTTACTGACCAGACCCGACTTGTAACAGATCTCGAAATCATCGCTGGATTTGAGACAGAGCGCGAAGCCGAAGATGGTGAAACGGAAACCGAGACAACGCCACAGGTGGAGTTGGAGTTTGCGATTCCGATCTATGACACGGGTAAGGCACGGATGCGCAAAGCCGAGCTGATGTATCTTCAGGCAGCAAATGTGCTCGCTGAGCGTGCCGTAAACGTCCGCTCTGAAGCGCGCGGGGCGGAAAATTCATATCACGCGTCCTACAAGATCGCCCGGCATTACCGTGACATTCTGGTGCCTCTGCGCGTGACCGTCGAAGAAGAAGGTCTGCTCTCCTACAACGGCATGATCACCAACACTTTTGAACTGCTGACAGACGTGCGCGAAAAGCTGAGCGCATCGCTGGAGGCTGCAAACGCGAAACGCGAATTCTTCATGGCACAAGCTGACCTGACTGCCGCGATCTATGGCGGCGGTTCTGGCAGCGCTGGTGCTGGCGGAGAGGGTGCAACACTTGCCGCCGGTGGCGGCGCAGGACACTGAAAGGAACTGACATGCTAAATAGACGTCAATTACTCGGAGCCGGCGCGGCAGGTGCAACGCTGGTTTCTTCGAAAGCCTGGGGTCAAACCTTGAACATGGGCCTGCCGGAAGCTGCCCAAATGGACAGTGCGGCAACGGCGATCACGGCGCGTCCCAATTCCGGGCCCGACTATAATCCGGTTGTTACACTAAATGGATGGACTCTACCGCATCGCATGAACAACGGCGTGAAGGAATTTCACCTTGTTGCGGAACCGGTCGAGCGCGAACTAGCAGACGGTATGATCGCACATCTTTGGGGTTATAATGGTCAATCGACAGGACCAACCATCGAAGCGGTGGAAGGTGACCGCGTTCGGATATACGTTACAAACAAGCTGCCTGAGGGGACTACGGTCCATTGGCATGGGCTTATTCTTCCTTCTGGCATGGACGGTGTTTCAGGGCTGAGCCATCCGAGTATCCCACCGGGAAAGACATTTATTTATGAGTTTGACTTAATCAAGTCAGGTACGTTCATGTATCACCCCCATGGTGACGAAATGACCCAGATGGCGATGGGGATGATGGGCATGTTCGTGGTCCACCCCAAGGATCCCACATTCATGCCGGTGGATCGTGATTTCCTGATCATGCTGAATGCTTTCGACATCGATCCGGGGACCTATGTACCCCGCATCATGACGATGACGGATTTCAATCTTTGGACCTGGAACAGCCGGATCTTCCCCGACATCGATCCGCTCGTCGTGAACAAAGGTGACAAGGTGCGCGTTCGCGTCGGTAACCTGACGATGACGAACCATCCCATCCACATGCATGGCTACGACTTCAAGGTCACCTGCACGGACGGGGGCTGGGTGCCGCCAGAAGCGCAGTGGCCCGAGGTTAGCATCGACATTCCGGTAGGCGCGATGCGCGCTTACGAGTTTGTGGCGGAACATCTGGGGGATTGGGCTATCCACTGTCACAAGTCACATCACACAATGAACGCGATGGGGCATGATGTGCCCACGTTCATCGGCGTGAACAAAAAACCGCTCACCCAGAAAATCCGGCAATTCCAGCCCGAATACATGCCTATGGGCATGTCTGGAATGGGGGACATGGCCAAAATGTCCATGCCACTTCCAGACAACACCATTCCGATGATGACAGGATGGGGGCCGTATGGACCGATTGAAATGGGCGGCATGTTTTCGGTCGTGAAGGTGCGGGATGGCATCGACGCGGACGATTACTCCGATCCCGGCTGGTACGAGAATCCTCCGGGCGAGATGGCCTACGAATGGACCGGCGAATTACCCGAATTTGCCTCCAATAACAGCTCCAGGACCATTCTCACACCGAAACCAACCTCGAAGGGCTGAGCGGCCCCTCGTCATTTCCAACCAAACCAACCTACAGGACAATAAAATGAGAAATCTTCTTTTGACGACAAGCTTCGCGATCGCGCTATCAGCACCGGCGTTTGCTGCAGGTACACACGACGGCGGGCATGGGGAGACCAAGCCGGCCGCAATGATGGTCGGCATGCCGGGTGACGCCGCCAAGGTGGACCGCACAATCGACGTCACTTTGCTCGAAAACGATGAGGGCCAGATGCTGATCGAGAGTGAGCCGATGGATATCAAGGAGGGCGAAACCATTCGCTTCAACATCACCAACAAGGGTGAGTTGGAGCATGAGTTCGTCCTCGACACGGTCGAGCGCAATGCCGAGCACAAGATCGAAATGGCAAAGATGGACATGGAACACGACGACCCGAACCGTATCCGTCTCGATGCGGGCGCGTCGGGTGAGGTTGTCTGGACTTTCGCGAATTCTGGTACGTTCGAAGCGGCGTGCTTGATCCCCGGCCACTACGAATCCGGCATGCACCGTGAGGTCGCAGTCGGTGACCAGATGGCACAAGCTGACGTGGAATACACGAGCGGGACCATCAAGAAAATCGACGCAAAGGCTGGCAAGGTCACAATCATCCACGGCCCTCTGGTCAACCTTGACATGCCCGCGATGACTATGGTGTTCCGCGCCGACGAAGCAATGATGACCAAGATGGCGGAAGGTCAAGACATCGAGTTCGTTGCCGACCGGGTCAAGGGCAAGCTGACCGTCACGCAGCTAAAATAGAGCAGCATGGAGGGGCATTGATAGGATCAGTGCCCCTTAGCCTTCCAGTTTACCCACGCGGCGGTCAACAAGATGAGCGCGGCGAAATGCCAAGTTTTTCAAGGGACGATGCAAATTATGAAGCTGCTGACTTTGATATGCATTTCTTTTGTTTCTGTCGCTCTCCCTACGTGGGCTGGGAATGCTGAGGCCGCACCGAAGGGTCAGCCACACGAGCGACCTTACGAAACGCCCGGACATGAACCTATGGGAAAACCAAACGACGGAGTTCCAGTCGATAGAATAATTAAGGTGAATATCAAAGAAACGCAGAGCGGATATATGCTCTTCGAACCTGATGCGATCCAGATAGCGAGCGGCTCGGTCGTTCGGTTTATCATAATCAATTCTGGAGCGCTTGATCACGAGTTCATGCTGGGCTCCTTCGACGAAATCGCAAAACACCAACAATGGATGCGGAAATTTCCAGACATGGAACATGAGTATGTAAATTCTGTATCAATCAGGAGCGGTGAAGTAGAAGAGCTTGTTTGGCAGTTTTCCGATGCCACCAACATGGAATTCGCTTGCCTGATCCCCGGCCATCGCGAGGCAGGGATGTGGGGCGTGATCATCGTGCATGATCATTTGGCACCCACGCGTAAGAACTGAAGGTAAAGCGTGACTCTCTTAGACAGATATCATGATTTGCTCCACGATTTCACTGCATTCGTCGGCTACCAGTATGATGAAACAGCCCCCGACTGGATCCACCCTTTCATCCATGTAATCTTTGTGGTGGTACCTGCGATGCTTGTCAGCGTTGTTTTGTATTTGATCATAACCGGTATCCTTCGTCGATTGAGCCAGAAAAACGTCTGTGTTCCACAGCCACAAACAGTTCGTGGACTGGATACAAGTCTTTTCAAGACGGTGTTGCAGTACACTCGAAAGCAACAGGTATTAATGATTTTGCTCAGTCTGGTTGCGATGCCGATCCTTTATGTCACATTGGAGCTGCCTAAACAGATTGTGAATAATGCCTTGAATGCAGAGCGTTTCCCGCTTGAGTTTTTCGGGTATGGATTTGATCAAGTCACGCTGCTGATGGTCTTGTCCGGCCTTTATCTGATGGCGATCAGCCTGAATGGGCTGAACAAATATGTACTGAACGTTTTTAAGGGTTATGTGGCTGAACGATTTTTGCGTCGTTTCCGGCTGCTGATCTATCGGCAATGGCGCAATGATGTGGAAGCGCAAAAGCAAAGTGAAATCATACCGATCCTTGCACAAGAGGTCGAACCCGTTGGAGGGTTTGCCGCGGATGTGATCACATTGCCAATCTTGCAGGGTGGTACGTTGCTGACCATCCTCCTGTTTATGTTCATGCAAGATCCGGTGTTGGGTGCTGCAGCGCTGACCGTACTGCCCATACAATTGATCTTGCTCCCTAGACTTCAACGCCGCGTCAACATACTTTCGCGCAAGAGGATCAAAGAAGTCAGACTGCTGGGCAAGCAACTCAGCGATCAGCTAAGCGCCGGGCAATCCAGTCATTCGGGACTTGAGCAAGCCGGCAAGAATTTTCGGGAGTTAGAGGTCGTCAGGCGGCAAATCTTTCGTTTGAAATTTTTCATCAAAGCCCTCAACAACTTCCTGACAGCGATCACACCGTTTCTGTTTTATTCTCTTGGTGGCTACTTCGTGATTGAGGGTCGGATCAGCCTTGGAGCGCTTGTTGCTGTGTTGGCCGCACACAAAGACTTCTCGGCGCCTTTGAAAGAACTCTTTCGCTACTATCAAACCTTGGAAGACACCCGGATCCGGTTTCACGAGATTACTTTGTTCTTCTCGAAGAACCCACGACCTATAAAAGTGGTTAAGATTCGAGAACCATCACTGGCAATGGTACGCGCATGAAACAAAACGACCCGTTTTCGAAGGAGGAACAAAAATGAGGCGGGGAGCAATATTCTTTGCACTGGTCGCGCTGGCTGCAGCGGTATGGTATTTGACGTTGTCAGCAAGCCCCAACGTAGACACCCAAAAACGCGGAACCGCGACTCTGGCGGACGGTGCGATTGTCACTGTCCAGGTGCCCGCTTCGTTCTCAAACCAAGAAGAGATTGGGCAGCGCGCCTATGATGCCGTTTGTGCTACCTGCCACGGTAAGAATGCACAGGGCAGGGATGGTATTGCCCCGCCTTTGGTTCATAGAATCTACGAACCTGGCCACCACGGTGATATGGCTTTTGTGCTGGCCGCGAAAAACGGTGTTCGCGCTCATCATTGGAAATTTGGTAACATGCCTACCGTTGAAAATGTGTCACAGGCAGACGTTCTGAATATCGTGGCCTATGTGCGCGCACTTCAAAGAGAAAATGGGATCAATTGAAGTCATGCAACCGCGTCTTCTTACTAAACGCAAGATATTCTCGGGCCAGCTGGTCTCAGTGGCAACGCCCGCGATCAGGACAGGACATGTGCTTCATAGCCTGCAGACTTCATGGCTTCGATCAACATCTCAGTGTTGGAGACTCTTCGTACTGAGACTTCTCGACTGGTCAAATCAACGTCGACGACAGCATCCGCATCCACTGATGCAACGGCTTTCTCGATCGACGATTTACAATGGCCACAACTCATCTGTGGCACGGAAAATTTTGTCATGTTTGCTCCTGTCATTTCAGTGGGTGTTTAACAGCTTCCCGCGCCGGAAGATCAACCAAAACATTAAGTGGTCGTGCAATCAGATCGAAACTGAGTCCCGCCAAAATCCGGATGAAGATCCAAACCAAACAAATCAAAGGAGAGGCTAGAATGAAATCTGTTTTTTTTACAACACTTGCGTTGGCATTTTTGGGGATGCCAGTATTTGCTGATGGCCATGCAACCGGTGATGCCAACGCAGGCGAGAAAGTCTTTAAGAGATGCAAGGCATGCCATTCAATTATCAATACAAGTGGCGACGTGATTCAAAAAGGTGGCGCCGTTGGGCCGAACCTCTATGGTCTGTATAATCGCATTGCGGGAACCGACCCAGTTTTTAGCGACAAGTACGGCAGTTCCATCGTTGAGGCCGGTGAAAGTGGTTTGGCGTGGAGCGAAACTGATTTCATGAGCTACGTTGCGGACCCAAAGAAATTTTTGGCAGTTTACCTGGACGACAAGCAGGCTAAATCCAAGATGGGATTCAAGCTGAAAAAAGTAGACGATGCCAGAGACATTTGGGCATATCTTGTCTCAGTTGGGCCAGAAGTAGTGGAATAGTTACGGTAAGAGTGCTGAAGCCAAGGGAAGTGATCGTGAACAAATGAAACTGAAATGCCAACAGCTCACCCAATTTCTGAGATCTGCGCTTGCATCGTTGTGCGTTCTGTGGCTCGGCGCTTCTGATAGCAATGCTGAAAATAGAGTTTTTTCTTCTATCAAGGAACTATCTCCGCCTGTGACCAAAGGGGCACGTGAGCCATCTCTCTCCACCATGAACGATGGTCGCGTGCTGATGAGTTGGACTGAACCTCAAGGAGACAGTTTTGTAGTAAAAGTCGCAATTTCTGATGGTACCGAATGGTCTAGGCCACAAACCGTGGTTGAGCGGAATGATCTGTTCGTGAATTGGGCGGATTTTCCATCTGCCATTGCTTTGGAAGATGGCTCGCTTGTTGTACATTGGCTACGCGCCAATGGTGATGATGACTATTTCTACGATATCAATATCGCCTTTTCACAGGACGAAGGTGTGACTTGGTCAACACCAATCATTCCTCACGACGACCGTTCACAACGCCAGCACGGTTTCGCGACACTGCTGCCAAACGAAGGCGGTGGTTTTTCGGTGATCTGGTTGGATGGGCAGAGCTATGACACCTACGCGTCACAAGATGTTGCAGATAACGCCATGCAATTGCGCATGCGTAAATTTTCGGCCGATAGCTCCATGGGAGAGGATCTATTGCTCGACGCGCGTACCTGTACATGTTGTCAGACTTCCGCTGCGGTAACCGGCGATAACGAACTTCTTGTCGTCTACAGGGACCGGTCGCTCGAAGAGATACGGGACATATCAATCGTGCGCGAAACATCGCAGGGATGGTCCACCCCGCAGCCAGTCAGCGTAGACGGGTGGAACATCGAAGGCTGCCCCGTGAACGGCCCCGCGATTGATACGGTTGATGGCAACGCTGCTGTGGCGTGGTTCACCGCGGCAAATGATTTTCCCAAGGTCAAAGTCGCGTTTTCAAGCGATGATGGCATAACCTTTGCGAAAGCGCTGGAAATCGACACCAGTGCACCGTCCGGTAGGGTCGACGTCATACAATTGAAAGATGGCTCTGCGCTGGTGACTTGGGTCAAACAAACAGTGCAGGGTGAAGCAATTCTGATCTGTTCCGTTAAACCGCAAGAAGGTTGCGTACGCCCCGAAATCGTGGCGATCAGCCCAAGCGGGAGAACAGTCGGTTTCCCCAGAATGACACTTGGCAAGGGGGGCGTGTTCATCGCCTGGACAGAACCCACAAACCCATCCGCGACCCAACCCAGAGGCGGGACGACAATACGCACGGTGTTGGCACGAATGGAGGAGTTGAAATGAAACAGTTCATAAAGCGGTTTCTTCCCTTCGTGATGTTGCTTGCAATCTTGCCGGATACGACATTCGCAGAGGGAAAAAGGTTCGTTTTCGGCATTCATCCGACACCTAAAGAAATCCCAGAAATCGCGTTTGAAGATTTGGAAGGGCAGCAGTTTACGCTTGAGGATTTCGAAGGAAAATACCTTCTCCTGAACGTCTGGGCAACGTGGTGTCCGCCATGTCGCAAGGAACTCCCCGACTTGCAGGGTTTGCAGCAAGAACTCGGGGGACAACAATTCCAGGTCGTTGCCCTTTCTACCGATGCCGGAAAACGCGCCAGCGTGCTCCGCCTCTATCAAGAACTTGGTCTCGATGAGGACAGCATATTCATAGACCAAACCGGATCAGCCATGCGCAGGCTTGGAATTTTTGCGATGCCGACAACCCTTCTGATTGACCCTCAGGGACGCGAAATAGGTCGCAAGCCCGGGCCAGCTGAATGGGACAGCGATTCAGCGATTTCGTTTTTTGAAGAGCAGATGGTTGAGTTTGAGTGACAAAGCCGTATCTTTAATCTTGATAGCCTTTTAACAAGATGTGCGCTGTCATTTATCAATAAATGCTGAAGGATGGTCCTAAATACCGGTCAAGAACGGTAAGTTTCGGATGGGATTTTTTCCACTTATTTGTCGGCAAATAATCTGATGGAACATTCTCACGGTACATACGCTCGCGCTTATGTGGTCCTCGATATGCTCTAAGCCACTACCGATACCAACAACCAAACTGCGATTTTGGTGTCGTTTCAGCCAATCCGTAGCCACGAATTGGTCACGAATTCGTAAGGTGGCAGATCAAGGTTGCGCGGGGCAGGACCTTTGCGTATCCGCCCCGCAGTGTCGTAATGTGATCCATGGCAAGGGCAAAACCAACCCTTCCAGTCGCCAAGCGGTTCACTGCTGTTCTGACCCAGAGGCACACACCCAAGATGCGTACAAACGCCTATGACCACCAGCCATTTAGGGCGTTGTGCCCTTTCGGAGTCCAGTGCCGGGTCAATCAGGTCAGCACCGTCATCGGCCCGCGCCAACGCAATTTGTTCTTGCGTGCGGTGATCTACAAAAAGCGGTTTGCCACGCCAGGTTAGTGTAATGCGTGTGCCTACTTCGATGCCCTCCAGATCTAAATCGATCGTGGACAACGCGGTGACATCGGCACTTGGGTTCATTGAGTTGAAGAGTGGCCAAACCGCAGCACCGGTGGCTACGGCACCCGCTCCTGCCGTAGCAAAATACAAAAAATCGCGGCGAACTGGAATCGTAGTCGTCCCGTTGCGGTGGTTGCACCTTTCGGCTGATTTTTCCGCATCAGTCATGATTTTCTCCACAAATTTTTGCACTCCGTGCTTCGTTTCCAAAGCTGAACACGTTGCTTCTGATAAGAAGACGCATGTCGGGCGAAAACATTACAAGGATTGCGCTTTGACCCAATCTTTTAGACCGAATGAATGCGCTAAGCGCTACGAGTTCCACCCAAAGGCCTCCAACTTCTGGCGAACCTGTAATGGATTGGCACTGTTAACGTCTACGTTTCGACAAAGATCCCGCGCTGGAGCATGCGATGAACATACATCAAGAAACACAGTTAGACGATGAAATGAAAGTCGTGATTTGCGACTGCCTGGATTTGTTATTGCCGATACTTCCATTGGATCAGGCGTTAATCGTCCGAGCGATTGATCTTGAAGGAATATCACTTCTGATCGTCGCAATTAGGCTAGAGATAAGTTTGACGGAAGTGGTTAAGCGACTAAAGTTTGGACGACAGACCCTGAACGCACACATCGGCGAATTGTTCGTCGGCCCATCGCAGGATGGACCGACAAGCTGCGGTTATCACAGGCCGCACTAATGTTCTCAAACTAATTTTGTAATGCCTTACGGGATGGAACGTCTACTTTATACAACACCGTTTTGGCCAAAGGATATGAGACATGAGAACAGATATAACACCACACGAAAAAACCGTTCAGCCGGCACAAGGCGGCTGTTGCTGTGCGTCGTCTAAGACGATCAGCGCAACCGTGGATAACCAGCGTGCGAAGACCGCCGATTTGTCAGGCGCACCCACATCTAACCCAACTAAAGATCAATCCCACAGCTGCTGCGGTAAATAATTGCGGACCAACAAGCCCAGTTCTCTGAGTGAAGGAACACGACAATGACTTTGATTTTTCTGACCATAGCAGCGGGTTATCTGCTTTTACTTTCCAAACGGAAGAAAACGCAGACACAGCGTGCGCTTATGCTGGTTCGGATTAAATCCTGACGGTCCAGGATGCGGCCTTGGGTGATATTGTATGGAAAACCGAGGGTCTGGCTATATTTGCATCGCTCGCCCTCGAACTCTACCATTTACCCAGTATTCTCGAGCTCGGCGAATTTGCCGTATCATCGTGGGCCGCTCCTGCAAAATGAACGTTGACCAAGCGACAACCGAGCCCTTGCAAATCGTCGTGGTCGAGGGTGTGGGACATTAAATGGTTGGGTTTCCTTGATTGGATCACAACAGAAATCGGCAAGCCGTCTTGTCGCAAAGACAGCATATTTAAGGAACGTCTGCATCATGCAACACTCACATTCACCCGCTGATACGTCCTTGTACGTTTGTCCCATGCATCCGGAAGTTCAACAAGACGGGCCGGGGGATTGTCCCAAGTGCGGTATGCATCTGGTGCCAAAGGCAGAGGCAGACGCCGCTGCACATACAGGGTATGGAGTCCACGGTCATCATGGGGCCGAAAAGGTGCCCGCTGGTGATTTGGATGGTGTTCCTGCCGGATTTGACGGCGCTGTTTACACGTGCCCGATGCACCCAGACGTGCGCCAGCCGCATGCAGGGTCCTGTCCGATTTGCGGAATGGGACTGGAGTTGGAATCGGCAACAATGGACGACAGACCCAACCACGAGCTTGTCGATTTCACGCGCCGGTTCTGGTTTGGGGCAATTTTGACAATCCCTCTGCTGATCCTGACAATGGGCCCGTATCTGGGTCTGCCTGTCCGCGACATATTTGGAGAACGCGCCACGCTTTGGATCGAACTGGTCCTTGGCGCGCCTGTCGTACTCTACAGCGGTTGGCCGTTTCTTGTACGGGGCTGGAACTCCTTCAAAACCATGAACCTCAACATGTTCTCGTTGATTGCTATGGGCGTCATGGCCGCGTGGATATTCAGTATCGTTGCTGTTCTTGTGCCGTCCATTTTTCCAAGCGGCTTTCGTGATGTCGACGGTAATGTCGGCGTCTACTTCGAGGCCGCCGCCGTGATTGTCACATTGGTCTTGTTGGGGCAGGTAATGGAATTGCGCGCACGCGAAGGCACAGGCAAGGCGATCCGCGCACTGCTTGATATGGCGGCCAAAACCGCAAGTGTCATTCGCGAAGATGGCACTGAAGAAGAAATCCCACTTGAGGATGTTCTTGTTGGGGACCACGTCCGTGTGCGCCCCGGCGACAAGGTTCCGGTGGACGGCACAGTGACCGAAGGGCGATCGTCCATCGACGAGAGCATGATCACAGGCGAACCTGTTCCTGTCGAAAAGGTCGAAGGCGACACCGTCACGGGTGCTACGATCAACGGCACGGGCAGTCTTGTGATTGCGGCCACCCGGGTCGGGTCCGATACGATGTTGTCCCAAATCGTCGAAATGGTATCAAACGCGCAACGTAGCCGCGCACCAATCCAGAAATATGCGGATCAAGTTGCAGGGTACTTTGTGCCGATTGTGATCTTGGTGGCGGTTCTTGCCTTTGCTGCGTGGGCGCTTTGGGGTCCGGCACCTGCACTGTCCTATGCGCTAATCTCTGCGGTTGCGGTGCTGATCATCGCGTGCCCCTGTGCGCTTGGTCTGGCGACACCCATGTCAATCATGACAGCCACTGGTCGCGGGGCGCAAGCGGGTGTTCTGATCAAAAACGCCGAGGCGCTGGAACGGTTTGAAAAGGTCGATACCTTGATTGTCGACAAGACCGGCACGCTGACTGAAGGCAAGCCAACTTTAGTTGCCGTCTTGCCCGAGGCTGGCCACGATGAAGCGGAGGTATTACGCCTTGCCGCATCACTTGAGCGCGGGTCAGAACACCCGCTTGCCGAGGCAATCGTGCGCGGTGCGCAGGAACGTGGCGTTGACATGGTCACGGCAACCGACTTTGAAGCCATCACTGGTAAGGGTGTGAAAGGTGTTGTTGATGGCAAGCGCGTAGCACTTGGTAACCGCGCGTTGATCACCGGTATGGGCCTTGAAGGCGGGGATTTGATCGACAAGGCCAACCTGCGCCGTGACGAAGGCGAAACAGTTATGTTTGTCGTTCTTGATGGCAAAATTGCAGGACTGGTCAGCGTTGCGGACCCTGTAAAGGAAACCACACCTGCGGCCCTAAAAGCGCTGCACGAACTGGGCTTCCGGATCATCATGGCAACGGGCGACAACGAACGCACCGCCAAGGCAATCGGTGTCCGTCTGGGGATTGACGAAATCCGTGCCGACGTTCTGCCGCAAGACAAGGCGCGTATCGTGCGCGAATTGCAGGAAGCTGGCGCAAAAGTTGCGATGGCGGGTGATGGCGTGAACGATGCACCTGCCTTGGCACAGGCTGACGTCGGTATTGCGATGGGCACAGGTGCGGATGTCGCGATTGAAAGCGCAGGGATTACCCTGTTGAAAGGGAATCTTGACGGGATCGTGCGTGCGCGCAAGCTGGCAAGTGCGACGATGCGCAACATTCGCCAGAACCTGTTCTTTGCACTGATCTACAACACTGCAGGTGTTCCGGTCGCTGCGGGCATTCTGTTCCCCTTCTTCGGAATATTGATCAGCCCAATGTTCGCGGCATTCGCCATGAGCGCGTCTTCGATTTCCGTTGTGCTCAACGCACTACGGCTGCGCAGTGCAAAAATCTAAACCCAAGGATATCCAATGCAACATGACCACAGCGGCGCTGATACGAACGATACAGACCTGAACAAAGGCTCGATCAGTCTCAGTGGCGCTGTGGGCATGGGGACGGGGG
>ERZ1027208.671-NODE-671-length-12454-cov-20.410678_pt1 | contig 12454 bp, 10 predicted proteins | sample MGYA00520867_ERZ1027208 | MGnify/ENA primary metagenome ERZ1027208 (study PRJEB33311, sample SAMEA4378413) | marine metagenome | biome: Marine biome; feature: Fjord; material: Water | collected 2014-07-20T08:00:00Z/2014-07-... | depth 75 m ...
CCTTCGGGTTATGAGCCCGACGAGCTACCAGGCTGCTCCATCCCGCGTCCGAATGGTTTAAATGTCACTATTACTAGTAATATTCAAACAAGCCAAGTTGTTTTAATTCAAACTCAAGAATTGGTTGCGGGAGCCAGATTTGAACTGACGACCTTCGGGTTATGAGCCCGACGAGCTACCAGGCTGCTCCATCCCGCGTCCGAATGGTTTAATTGTTACTATTGCTAGTAAACACTTAAACAAGCCACAATATTTTACTTCTTATTGTGAGAAGTTTGTCTCAGAAAGGTTACTCCCTGAAAGCGATGCGTATAGTAAGGATAGAGCATCGATAAAGCAAGCGCTTTTATAAAAAAAACACCGTTAGCTCGAATGTTATCCGTTACGGGTGAAATTTAGGCTGTTTTAGTCAGTTAAAGTTAACTTTTGTTTATGTGCTTTGTGTTTATGTATATAATCGCGCCCATAGTTTACTCTGCTGCTTACTCCGGAAAGTCACCATGAAAGAATCCACGCAACAATTTTTAGCCTTAACCTCTCCAGGTATTGAAGTTTTACTGTTTGACGAGATAAAAAACTTCGGCGCATCTAATGTTATACAAAAACCCGAAGGTGTTTATTTTCAAGCCTCTTTGGCATTGGGGTATAAAATATCTCTTTGGACCCGTCTTGCTACTCGCATCATGCTTAAGTTAGGTGAGGGTGAAGCGAAAGATAAAGATGAGTTATTCAAAGCGGCTAGTAGCATTAATTGGCCTGATGTTTTTGACTCAACCACTTCTTTTGCTATTGATTTTGTCGGTTACAGCGAAGAAATTCGTAATAGTCAGTTTGGTGGCTTAACGATAAAAGATGCAATCGTTGATCAATTTAGAGATCAAGGCTTCGAGCGTCCAGATGTTGATAAGAAATCACCGCAAATTAGTTTTCAAGCTCGTTTGCTAAGAGATCATGTTAGCATTTTCCTTGATTTTTCTGGCCGTGGTTTATTTCAACGAGGATATCGTGAACACAGCGGTGCAGCACCGTTAAAAGAGAACCTAGCAGCAGCACTGATAATACGCTCTGGTTGGTTAAATGATACCAGCACGCCGTTAGTTGATCCTATGTGTGGTTCGGGTACCATTTTGATTGAAGCGGTATCTATGGCAGCTAAACAAGCTCCCGCAATTGACAGAGCCTCATGGGGTTTTGAGTCTTGGTTATTACATGATGATGATATATGGCAGGAGCAATTGTCTCAGGCTGTAGAAGCTTCAGCCAAAAGTTTAGACAAATTAAAAGTTAAAGTGTTTGGTATTGATATTGACAGTCGTGTTTTAAAAACGGCACAACAAAATGCCCGTAATGCACATTTACAGCAATATATTGAATTTTCTTGTAAAAATACTAATGACATGAATAATACCTTTGGCGGGCCGGGCACTGTTTTATTTAACCCTCCGTATGGCGAACGTATAGGTGAATTACCCGAGTTAGTTGAAAATTTCGTGTTGTTTGGCCAAAAACTTAAAGCGCAGTTTATCGATTGGCGTGTTGCAATATTGACCGCAAATATTGACTTGCTCGCTATGTTGAAACTGTCTAGTTTCAAACGGTACAAATTTAAAAATGGTCCACTAGATTGTCAATTAGCCTTATACAATGTGGACGATAAACAAAGGGCAAAAGATGCCGTAAACCCGCAATCTGAGTTCGCCGAACAAGATAGCGCTTTTGCTAACCGTTTGAAGAAAAATCGAAAAAATTTAAAGGGTTGGTTAAAGTCAAATGAAATAGAAGCCTACCGTCTATATGATGGAGATATCCCTGAATATAATGTAGCTATTGATATTTATGGTGAGTACTTAGTGATACAAGAGTATTCTGCACCTAAAACGATTGAAGAAGACAAAGCGAAAAAACGTCTGCAAGAAGTTATCTATTGGGCACCTAAAGTATTGGGTATACCTACAGATAAAGTTGTTTTGAAAACGCGTGCCAAACAAAAGGGCGCGAATCAATATCAACGTTTAGACAAATCTAAACAATCTCTTACTATTAATGAACATGGTGCCAAGTTTAAAATTAACTTATGGGATTACCTTGATACGGGATTATTTTTAGACCATCGAAAAACGCGTCAAATAGTGGCGAAGAAATCGCAGGGTAAATCACTACTTAATTTATTTGCTTACACGGGCTCGGTATCTGTACAAGCAGCAGTTCAAGGCGCTTCGTCAATTACAACGGTTGATATGTCTAATACCTATTTGAACTGGGCAGAAGATAACTTTGCCTTAAATAAGTTGAACGGTCATAAATATCAATTTATTCAGGCCGATTGCTTAGATTGGTTGAAAAAGAATGAGAATAAGTTTGATGTTATCTTTATCGATCCACCAACATTTTCTAATTCAAAGCGTATGGAAGATAGCTTTGATGTACAACGCGATCATGTTGTCTTACTCACGGATGCATTAAAGTCGCTAAATAGAGGCGGTGAGATATTCTTCACTAATAATAAGCGTAATTTTAAAATAGATTTTGAAGCGTTAGCTGAACTGGGTTTAACCGCACAAGCGATGTCTGATGTCACCCGTGATAAAGATTTCGCCCGAAATAAGCATATTCATAATAGCTGGTCTATTAGGCGTACAGCGACATAAGGTGAGAGCAGTCATGAACAAGTATAATTTGTATGGTAGTGATGGCTGCCATTTATGTGAACAAGCATTAACGCTTTGTTTAACCGTTTTGTCTGCGGAGCAGTTAACGCAAATTGATATTATTGAGCAAGAGCATGTTGCGCATGAAAAGAAAACACTAGTTGAGTTATATGGTGTGCACATTCCTGTACTCGAAAAATTAGAACAAAACAGCAGTGAAAATACTAAGTTATTTTGGCCTTTTACCCAAGCGCAAGTTGAGCAACTAAGCCTGTAGCAATTATAAGAACTTATTAGAAGTTAAGAAGAATTATGGAATTATTAAGAATAGCCAACGGTGAGCTTGCTTTTGGCGAAGATAAAATTTTAGATAAAGCAGAATTAAGTGTACAAACTGGCGAACGTATCTGTCTCGTAGGGCGTAATGGCGCGGGTAAGTCTACTTTGATGAAAATACTTATGGGCTTGCAAGGTTTGGACGACGGTCAAATTTTAAAGTCTAGTACTATGCAAATGGCAATGTTAGAGCAAGATCCGCCTGAGTCATCTGATACCAGTGTATTTGATTATGTCGCTGAAGGGGTAAAAGAAAATGCTGAACTTATTCGTCGTTATCATGCCTTAATTCATTTGATTGGCGAAGACCCTAGTGAAAAGAACCTAAACAAGTTATCTAGAGTTCAAGACGATCTCGAACAAGCAAATGCTTGGCAAGATGAACAACGTATCGAACTAGCGATGAGTACCTTATCATTAGATCCAGACGCTAAAATTTGTGATCTCTCTGGTGGTTGGTTGCGTAAAGTTGCCTTGGCTAAAGCCCTTGTAACAAGCCCTGATATTTTATTACTTGATGAGCCAACTAACCATTTAGATATTGAAAGTGTATTATGGCTAGAGCAGTTTTTAAAAGACTTTGCCGGTACTATTATTTTTATTAGTCATGATAGGGCGTTTATTCGTGGTTTATCGACTCGAATATTAGATTTAGATCGTGGTAAGTTGAAGAGCTACCCAGGCGATTATGATTTATATATTGAGCAAAAGCAGCATGACTTGCAAGTAGAAGAGCAACAAAATGCACTATTTGATAAAAAGTTAGCTGAAGAAGAAGTCTGGATACGTCAAGGGGTTAAAGCACGTAGGACCCGAAATGAAGGCCGTGTTCGATCACTGGAGAAACTTCGTCTAGAGCGAAAAGCTCGTCGCGATGTGCGAAATCAAAGCACGATGAATATTACTCAAGGTGATCGTTCAGGCAAGCTCGTTTACGAAGCTGAAGATGTTAGCGTGGCTTTTGGTGATAAAGTGGTGATTGAAAATCTTAATCTACTTATTTCACGTAATGACCGATTAGCGCTTATTGGGGCAAATGGCACGGGTAAATCAACCTTAATTAAGCTTATTATGGAAAAACAAGCGGCATCGAGTGGCAAAATGCGCTCAGGTGTTAATTTAGACATCGCTTATTTTGATCAGCATCGTGAAGCGCTTGATTTAAACCAAACTGTGCAAGAAATTGTTGGTGAAGGCAAACAAGAAGTTATGGTAAATGGTCGTTCTCGTCATGTATTAGGCTATCTACAAGACTTCTTATTTAGTCCTAAAAGAGCTCGAACTCCTGTTAGAGCTCTCTCTGGTGGAGAAAAAAATAGACTATTGCTTGCTCGCTTGTTTTTACGTCCAAGTAACCTGCTTATTCTCGATGAGCCGACCAATGACCTCGATATTGAAACATTAGAATTGCTTGAAGAAGTGGTTGCAAATTATGCTGGAACCGTTATTTTAGTGAGCCATGATCGTGATTTTGTTAATAACTGTGTCAGTACATGTTTGTATTTTGATGGTACAGGACAGATAAACCAGATTGTTGGTGGATATGATGATGTAGATGACTACCTTGCATTAAAAAAAGCCCAACGTGAGAGAATGGCTGAAGGTATAGAGCAAAAAAACAATCAAGATAAAAAGGCTAAAAACAGTACTAACACTGAGAAAAATAAAGTGTCGACTGAGCCCGTAGCGAAAAAAAATAAATTGTCATTTAAAGAAGCACGTGAACTTGAAGCGCTTCCTGAAAAAATTGATGATTTAGAAAATTTGATTGATTCATTACAAGCACAAGTTAATGATGCAGACTTTTTTAACCAAGATGAAAAAATAACGAAAAAAGTTTTGAACCAGCTGGCTGAAAGTGAGTCAAACCTTGAAATCGTTTATGCCAGATGGCAAGAACTTGATGAACAATAGTCATTAATGTTCTTCCTAAATAAAGCCTTTAATTCGTAGATAATAAACGAGTTAAGCAGATAACCTAAAGAGTAAGCAAGTAGAATGAAGCAATTTGCAAAGAATATATTGGCATTAGGAATCACTAGTGCTTTAAGCCTTAGTTTCCTTAATTTCAGCCACGCCGCTACTTATGAAGTAGTTGACAAAGGTAATGCAGAAAACCTTGAGTATACTTATGGTAAAAAGCAAAATAACCAAGGAGTTATGGCTGTTACTGGAACTAATATTTATAATTTTCCGGTGCAATTTGAATACTTAAGTGAAACTGATTTTAATAATATAAAAAATTATGCTTTGCAACGGCATGACTATGAATTTGGTTTGGAAGAAATAGAAGATTTTGATGCGTTGAAGGAAGGAAATCCAACTGCTAATGATTTAGCTTGGAGCAAGTTATATCTTCAATCGATAAATAACTCGTCTCAAAACCCGAACTTTGAATACCAAATTATTGCTGATACGGCCGCTATGACTAACCTTGGCGATGGTAGTAAAAGCGGTGAAGTACGTATATTTGATACTGATTTTGATGGCAATTATAGCGCAGGAAGTGTCGTTACACGCTCCACCGTTGATGTTATTGAAGGTGTTACCGATAGTAATATAGCTTTTGGTACGGCTTCTGCACCTTATCTAGCAATGCCTGAGTTCACCGACAGCTCTGGTAACCTCCATACCCATTGGGTGAGAGCACATGGGCAACGAGGATTCTTTTCTCCAGACAATGGCGCGACAATTTACCCTGTGTTGCCTATTGAAACGCGATATGGCGGTGGTATTTCAGCTGTCTTTGATATGAATGAAAATGGCAGTGCTGTTGGTTATAGTAGTTATAAACTCAGTAAACTTAGGGAAGAGTACGTACTTGATGCTGACGGTGGTTGTGCGGACCCAAATATTGTCGATGATATCCCTTATGAAATTTGTGTGCAAAAAGTACAAAATGGTATGTACTACATTCAGGCATTTAAGGCGACATTGTCGGCTGATAATGTGGTAGAAACAGAACAATTAGGCTTGTTAGTTACTCCCCATGTTGATGATGATAGGGCTTTTACTAGTCAAGCCCTTGCTGTGAATAATCACGGTGTTGCTGTTGGTTATGCTCATGGTTGGGATAATACTGATGTGACTACTCCTGCAGAAAATGAACGTATGACGGGGTCTTATGCGGTGATATTCAAAGAGGATGCAGAAGGTAAGAAAGTTGTTTTAGATTTTAATCAACTACATTATCGGTTTAATACTAGCTCTGTCTTTGCATTTTCTAGAGCGAATGATATTAATGATAATGGTATAGCCGTTGGATTCACCCACAATCCCGATAACTTTGTGAGAAAGTTTTTTTATGTAGACACTAATGTCCCTGATAGTGAAATGAAAATGATCATTCCAAAAGACTTTTTTACCACTTCAAAGAGTACCGCTTTTTCAATAAACTCAGCGGGTATTATTGTCGGTGAGGCAGAAATAGAAACACATAATGATAGTGTGAATAATCCGCGCCGTACTGCTGGCTTCTTATTTGATACCTCAAGTGACTCACCCGTTATGACCGATGTGAATACGTTGTTAGAATGTAATTCACCATATAATGTACTTAAAGCGAATGATATTAACGATGAAGGGCTAATATCTGCTACTGCCGTTGTTAAGTCAGATAGTTATGACGCTAAAGGGGAATTAAGACTTGATGCAAGCGGTAACGCGATTAGAGTTGATGTCGTAAGGGCTGTATTACTTAAGCCTATTGCAGATGGTGTGATTGATAATTGTGATTCAGTTGAAGAAAAAGTAGAAAGACAAGGGGCAAGTATTAGCAGCATTGCTATATTAGCCTTGTTTAGCGTATTGGGGCTTCGTCGTAGAATCTTTACTAGATAACTTTGTAATAAGTAGATTTAATATAATCGATTAATTATTGATTATTAAGCATAAAAAAAGCACTGTTGAGTGCTTTTTTTATAGCTAAAATTTACCTATTTAATTCATTGTATTTCGACCCTCTTAGGCTATGCTTAATGGAGTTAAGCAATTTTTATTAAGCATAACCAAGGAGCGTGTATTTATGATGAAGCGGCAAAAACGCGACCGCCAAAATAGGGCACACACAAGAGGTTACCAAGCAGGTATATCTGGTCGTTCTAAGGAACATTGCCCTTACCAAGTTGATGCAATAAAGTCACAGTGGCTAGGTGGATGGCGAGAAGCCATACAGGATAAACAGCAGGGGCTGTTTCAATAAACAATTGTTTGTTTTATCAAGAATAGCTCTATAGTACATGAACGAATTTTAACTATTAAAAAGCCCAGTGAATCACTGGGCTTTTTCATTTTTATAATATGAATAATCTTTATTAGCATCGAATTCACATTTAGTTAATGCATAGTAAAGTTAGCTAGAATTTACTGGTATCAGTAAATAAACCTACTTTAAGATCTTTAGCGGTGTAGATTTCACGACCGTCAACACTAACACTACCATCAGCTAGGCCCATGTATAGTTTACGTTTAATAACACGCTTAAAGTCTATTTTGAAGGTGACTTTTTTTGCTGTCGGTAATATTTGACCGGTAAATTTAACTTCGCCTACACCCAAAGCACGACCTTTACCAGGACCACCAGTCCAAGCTAAGAAAAAGCCAACAAGTTGCCACATAGCATCTAAGCCTAAACAACCAGGCATCACTGGGTCACCTTTAAAGTGACAATCAAAAAACCATAAGTCAGGTGTAATATCTAACTCGGCTAATATGTAGCCTTTACCATTTTCACCACCTTCTTCAGAGATGGTAATAATTCGATCCATCATCAACATGTTATCAGAGGGAAGCTGTGAGTTACCTTCACCAAATAATTCCCCAGTGCCTGCTTTTACTAGATCTTCTTTACTGTATGAGTTTTGTTGTGGCATTGCCATAATAAGCTGAAATCCGATAATAAATTATAGGAGGCTACTTTAGCGTACGCTTGTACACTAAACAACTCTGAACAGTTAATTATTTAAAAAAATGTTCAATGCCAAATTTATTTCATATCTTGATTCTGCTGCCGTTATACGTAATTATAGGTTTATGTAACTAAAATTAACCCAACTGTTATGAAAAACGCCGAACAAACGAATGAGTTACCTACTAAAAAAGTAGCCATGAGCAATGCTGAGAAGCAAAAGCGCTATCGAGAACGACAAAAGGATCGCGGCTTACAGGAAATGCGCGGTTATATGTCTCCGGAAGCAAAAAACTGTTATCAACTTATTAGTGAACAAACGAACTGGTCTGATAGTGTTATATTAAGTAATGCGGTACGGTTAACGTATGCTGCTTATAAAAATGGTCAAATAGGTTTGTTAAATAGCTGGTTGAAAAATAACAAACTGTAATTGTTGTTAATTGAAAGAATTCATAAGTATTGGTGCTTGCAATATAGCAATAGACTATAAAAAGCTTAATAGCATTAGTGTTAAATAATATTCTATTGAAAAGTCAGTGGTTTAGCTATACTCTTGCTGTTTTCATATCTAATTAAGGTTGCGTTGCGTGATAAATGTTTTATTGGTTGATGATCATCACCTTGTACGAGTCGGTATTAATAAAATTTTAACGAGCGTTAAAGGGTTGAAGGTTGTTGGCGAATGTGAAACAGGTGAAGAGGCAATCAAGTTTTGTCGTAAAAATGAACCTGATGTGTTACTCATGGACATGGATATGCCGGGCATGGGTGGACTTGAAGCAACTAAGAAAATCTTACGTTTTGCACCTGATGTTAAAATTATTGTATTAACCGCGCATACCGAAGATCCCTTCCCAAGTAAGGTAATGCAAATGGGAGCCGCTGGATATTTAACCAAAGAAGCGGGCCCTGACGAAATGGTTAATGCAATTCGTGCAGTACATAGTGGTCAACGTTACTTGCCTTCTGATATTGCCCAAAAAATGGCATTGAACCAATTTAAATCGGTTGAAGATAATCCTTTTAACACGCTATCTGACCGAGAGTTGCAGATTATGATCATGATAACGCGTGGTGATAAAGTCCCAGCTATCTCAGAGCATCTAAACTTGAGTACTAAAACGATTAATAGTTATAGGTACAGAATGTTTGAAAAACTTGGCGTGAGTAATGACGTAGAGTTAACGCATTTAGCGATCCGCTATGGCATGTTAAAAACAGAAAAACTGTAAACCTCTTTTAAAAGAGTCGTCTCAATGCCTGAAAAAACTGCTGCTAATTCAGAAAACAATCAACCCATCCAAGCCTCAACTTTTGATAGTGAGGCTTTTTTGCGTGTGGTTACCGAACAAGCCGGCGTCTATCGTATGTATGACAATAAGCAAGTTGTCATTTATGTAGGTAAAGCTAAACAGTTAAAAAAACGTCTTGCCAGTTATTTTCGTAAAGATGTTGGCTCAGTTAAAACACAAGTATTAGTTAAGCAGATTGCTGCCATTGAAGTTACCGTGACCCATACTGAGGGAGAGGCACTGATACTTGAAAATAACTACATTAAGAAGTATCAGCCCAAGTACAATATTTTATTGCGTGATGATAAGTCATATCCTTATTTACTTATTACAGCCCATAAGCATCCTAAGTTAGGCTTGCACCGTGGTGGTAAGAAAGTAAAAGGGGAGTACTTTGGCCCATTTCCGACGGTTGGTGCTGTTTGGGAAAGTTTACGTTTAATGCAGAAAATATTTCCTATTCGCCAATGTGAAGACAGCTATTATCGTGCTCGCTCAAGACCTTGTTTGCAGCATCAGTTAGGCCGTTGTTCAGCACCTTGCGTTGATAAAATCTCAGTTGAAGATTATAAAGAACAAGTCAATTTAGCTAAGTTATTTTTGCAGGGAAAAAGCTCAGCAGTAATTGAGCAGTTAGTTGCAAAGATGGAACGAGCGAGTAATGAACTGCATTTTGAACTTGCGGCAAAATTTCGCGATCAAATAGTGACGTTACGTAAGGTTCAACAGCAGCAACACGTTAGTGGTCATGTCGCTGAGCTTGATGTTGTCGGGTTATATCGTGACAAAACTCAAGTGTGTATTCACTTACTCTTTATCAGACAGCATAAAATCTTAGGGAGTAAGAGTTACTTCCCAACAGTACCGAGTGAAAGTAGTGATAGTGAAATATTACAAGCTTTTATCGCACAGCATTACTTAAATAATGATGCATTAACACATGGTAAAATACAGAGTAGCATTCCAAAAGAAATTGTTATTAAAGAGGCAATTGAACAAGTTACCGAATTGGCTACGTTACTTAGCGAACAAGCTGAGTATGACGTTAAAATATCAACCAATACACGTAGTGAAAGAGCGCAATACTTGAAGCTGGCGGGTACTAACGCACAGACTGCTCTAGTTACTCGAAATAGTCACAAAGAATCAATGCAAGCGCGCTTTGTTGCGTTAAATGACGTGTTTGAGTTGGAAGGTGGTATTCAACGAATTGAGTGTTTCGATATAAGCCATACTATGGGGCAACAAACGATAGCCTCTAATGTAGTTTTTAACCAGGAAGGGCCACTTAAAACGGATTACCGTCGTTATAATGTTTTTGGTATCACTCCTGGGGATGATTATGCCGCTATGGCATTTGCATTAAACAAACGCTATGGAAAATTAAAAGCTAATCCAACAAAGCCAGAAGAACATAGCGCATTAGAAAAGTTACCCGATATTGTTTTTATCGATGGCGGTAAAGGGCAGCTTGCCAAAGCTGAAGACTTTTTTAATGAACTTGCACTATCAAAAACGCCCTTGTTAGTCGGTGTTGCTAAAGGTGAATCACGTAAACCCGGTTTAGAAACATTGATTTTGGCGGGAAGCCATCAGTTGATCTCTTTACCCGCAACATCACCAGCGTTACATTTAGTGCAGCATATTCGTGATGAATCACACCGCTTTGCTATAACAGGGCATAGAGCGAAAAGACAAAAGGTGAGCAAAAAGTCGCGTTTAGAGTCAATTGAGGGAATTGGTGCAAAAAAACGTCAAAGCCTTTTAAAGTTTTTGGGTGGTCTACAAGAAGTTATGCAAGCTGATATCGCCACGTTAGCTAAAGTACCAGGCATAAGCCATGTACTTGCAGAGAAAATCCATAATGCGCTACATGATAAATAACCAATCATAGTTACGATTTTGCCATCTACCGAAAAATTGAATAAGGCTTTCTTTACAAGACTTTATTCAAAGCTTTTACTTAAACTTGTCTTATTCTGCCGTAGCACTGCTATAACAACTTGTGTAAACTAAAGAAAAAGACTTGTAGTGAAAAGTAAATGTGGACAATACCTAATCAAATAACCTTATTTCGGATCGTCTTGATCCCTATTTTCTTGATAATTTTCTATTTGCCCCTCTCATGGAGTAACTTTGGTGCCTTCGCTGTTTTCTGGTTGGCAGCTGTTAGTGACATCTTAGATGGTTATCTTGCTAGAAAACTTAATCAATCATCAGCTTTTGGTGCGTTTATAGACCCAGTAGCAGATAAACTCATGGTTGTTGTTGCCTTGGTCATGATTGCGCAAGACTATAGTTCATGGTTAGTTTCTATCGCCGCTATCATCATGATAGCGAGAGAAGTGTTTATCAGTGCGTTACGTGAATTCATGTCTTCTATAGGAAAGCGTGACATTATTGCGGTTTCTAATATGGGCAAATATAAAACTGCTGCACAAATGCTCGGCATCATGGGACTGATTTGGCAGCCAAGTTATGATATTCCATTAATTCTGTTTTATTTGCCTCATGAAGTGATTAATTATCTTTCTTATGGCTTTTATTCTATTGCGACGGTATTAACTGTTACTACTTGGATTAGTTATTTCAAAGCGGCGTGGCCAGAGTTGAAAGGACAGTAAACTTTTATATAAGCGTTGTTTGATTATAAACGGTCCAATAAATAGACCGTTTAGTTAAAAATAGCGCAAACGACTCGCTTTTTAAGCAGTTAGAATAAAAAGTTAATATAATAGTTGACTGGAAAATATTAAGATGTAGAATGCGTTTCCGTTGACAGGGAGTCAGCAAGTCAAACGAACTTAGCTAAGTTGATGTTACATTTTCTTAGTAAATCAAGTTTACTTTAGGTTGAAATAGTTTAGTTTAAATTTAGCGGCTGTAGCTCAGCTGGTAGAGCATCACGTTGCCAACGTGAATGTCACGAGTTCGAGTCTCGTTAGCCGCTCCAATTTAACTTAATAAAAGCAAGCTTAGATATTGATATCATTGAAAACATCGTTAACAAAATGGCGGGTTGGCAGAGTGGTTATGCAGCGGATTGCAAATCCGTGTACACCAGTTCGATTCTGGTATCCGCCTCCATTTTGTGCCCGGGTGGTGGAATTGGTAGACACAAGGGATTTAAAATCCCTCGCCGAAAAGCGTGCCGGTTCAAGTCCGGCTCCGGGTACCATTCCTTAACGATGATGGGAAGTAAAAGTAAAGCTCTTATGAAGCGGCTGTAGCTCAGCTGGTAGAGCATCACGTTGCCAACGTGAATGTCA
>ERZ1027208.672-NODE-672-length-12452-cov-8.090909_pt1 | contig 12452 bp, 12 predicted proteins | sample MGYA00520867_ERZ1027208 | MGnify/ENA primary metagenome ERZ1027208 (study PRJEB33311, sample SAMEA4378413) | marine metagenome | biome: Marine biome; feature: Fjord; material: Water | collected 2014-07-20T08:00:00Z/2014-07-... | depth 75 m ...
CGATTGGGCCGCTCATTGGCGTGTTCTTCATGTTCTACCTGATCGACGCTTCCAGCGCTTATACAAACGCCTATATGCTGATTGCTGGTGTTGTTCTTATCCTGCTGACGGTCTTTGCTCCTAAAGGACTCGCTGGAATTTTACGTACGAAAGTGATGCCATGGTTGCCGTGAATATACTTGAAACCAAGGGGCTGACAAAAATCTACGGTGGTTTGAATGCAAATACCGATGTAGATTTCAGGCTTGCCCGTGGCAAGGTGACAGCTCTGATTGGTCCCAACGGGGCCGGTAAATCAACATTTGTCGGGATGGTCAGCGGACGGACTGAAGCTACACGCGGTCAGGTGTTTTTTGAAGGTCGCGACATTAGCAAGCTGCCAGCGCACAAGCGCATCCAGCTTGGTTTGGCATATACCTTTCAGATCACATCGATCTTTCGCGGTCTTAGTGTTTATGAAAATGTCGCCCTTGCCGCCGGCCGGACCCTCGCGGGGACACCACAGATTTTGGATGAAAAGGTACGCTCAGTTCTTGACCGCGTCGGTATTTCAGAACGTGCGGATCAAATTTCGGGCGATCTAAGTTATGGTCATCAGCGCATCCTGGAAATTGCGATGGGTCTAGCACAGGATCCAAAGATCTTCATTCTGGATGAACCGACGCAGGGTCTGGCGGAAACCGAGGTTGATGACTTCATCACACTCATTTGCTCCCTTGCGGGAGAGACGACAATCCTGCTGATCGAACACAATATGAAAGTTGTTATGGGGACTGCGGACTTCATAACCGTGCTGGATCAGGGAATGGTTCTTGCGGAAGGCTCGCCCAAAGATATCCATGAAAACGCCGCGGTGCAGGCCGCTTACCTTGGGACCGATGTAAATGCTTGAAGTGAAAAACATCCACGCGGCGTACGGACCGGTTAAGGTTCTATACGGTGTATCGCTTAGTGTTCAACCGGGTGAAATTCTGTGCCTATTGGGCCGGAACGGCGCGGGCAAATCCACGATCATGAAATCCATAATGGGTCTCTTGCCTGTCTCAGAGGGCAGTGTTTCCTTGGACGGAGAAACCCTAAGTGATCTGCCTACCCATTTGGTTCCGAAACGTGGTATCGGGTACATTCCGCAAGGAAGACGCCTATTTGCTGAGCTGACCGTGTCCGAGAATATCGAGATGGGTTTGATGACACGTCGCCAAGGTGCCGACACACGTGAATGGGTGCTGGACCTGTTCCCAAGACTGCGTGAGCGGCTTGACCAACAAGCGCATACCTTATCAGGCGGCGAACAACAGATGCTGGCCACGGCGCGGGCGCTGTGTCTGCGGCCGAAGGTTCTGCTGCTGGATGAGCCAACTGAGGGGCTACAGCCCTCCATGATAGAGCAGATCCGGCAGGTGATCATGAAAATGAAAGCCGAAGGGTTTGCCATCATTCTTGTTGAGCAGCGGGTTGATGCTGTTCTGTCGATTGCAGATCGCGTGACCTTCATTGAAGGCGGCAAAGACATCGAGACGACAACAGCCAAAGCACTGCGTGAAGATCCTGCCAAGCTGACCCAATATCTGGGTGTGTAATAGGTCTAGATGCGGCGTGACAGCAAACTAGGCGCGCCGCACTTAGACGAAATCTGAAGAACTAAATACAAGCCGACAGATCAGAACGATCTTGTCGGCTTGTATTGTCTGGTAGGTTCGTTTGGTTAATCTACAAAAGCGCGTTCAACAACAAATGTATCCGGCCGGTTGTTTGCCCCCTCAACAAGGCCAAACCCTTCAAGGGAAGCTTTTGTGTCACGTAGCATAGCCATTGAGCCACAAATCATCCCACGATCAATCTCAGGTGTGATGGGAGGTAAGCCAAGATCATCAAACACCTTGCCCGACGCCATTAGGTCGGTGATGCGCCCTTGAAACGGGTAATCCTCACGTGTGGTCGTGCTATAAAGCCGTAAACCTTGCGCAAACTCACCGCACAAAGGGTCGTCTTTGACTGCGGCGACTAATTCTTTGCCATAGGTTAATTCGCCCACATCACGACAGGTATGGGTGAGAATGACTTCCTCAAATTTCTCGTAGGTTTCTGGATCGCGGATCAGGCTGGCAAAGGGGGCAATTCCGGTTCCCGTTGAAAACATCCAAAGGCGTTTGCCAGGGAGCAGCGCATCATTGACCAACGTGCCGGTTGATTTCTTACGCATCAAAACGGTGTCGCCGACTTTTACCTTTTGCAGATGTTCTGTCAGCGGACCATCTTCGACCTTGATCGAATAGAATTCGATTTCCTCATCCCAGCTGGGTGAAGCGATAGAATAGGCGCGAAAAACGGGTTTCTCAGCGTTAGGCAGGCCGATCATAACAAACTCACCTGATCGAAAGCGAAAGCTCTCTGGTCGTGTAATACGGAATTTGAACAAACGGTCGGTGTAGTGCTGGACCGAGGTAACAGTCTGGGCAAAGACACCTGCAGGGATTGGAAAACCTGTATCAGGTTGGATAATTTCGATTGTCATTTAGTGTTCCTCTTTAGGCGCTTGCAGGGGTTTCCGAGAGAAGATCAAGTTTGCCCTTGGTTTCCGCCCAGTCGTCTGCATCTGCAGGAGGCGTCCCTTTTTCAGCAATGTTTGGCCACATCTCAGCGTATTTTTGGTTGATAGCGACCCACGGTCCGGCTGCGAGGTCGGAGTCAGGAATGATTGCATCTACTGGGCATTCAGGTTCGCAGACGCCGCAATCAATACATTCATCCGTGTTGATGACGATCATGTTTTCGCCCTCGTAGAAACAATCCACGGGGCAGACTTCAATGCAGTCTTGGTATTTGCAGTTGATACATGCGTCGGTCACTACGTAAGTCATTTTTCGCCATTTTCATTTGTATACGAATGAATAATCGTGTTTAACCCATTCTGTCAATACTTGAGTTTTGTGGCGGGTGGTTTACGCGTTTCCACTTGACTGAGGCACTTAAAATATTCGTATACTAACAAAAGCTGCAACCATTAAGAGGGCATGAAATGACAAAACTGGTCATAAAGAACATCGGACAAATTCTTTCAGGGAAACTGGAAGAACCAATTTTTTATGGGGATTGCATTGTCGCGCTGGATGGAAAGATCACCGAGTGGGGCTATGAGAAAGACATTGATTGTGAAGGCGCGACAACGATCGTTGATGCACATGGTGTGACGGTCGCACCGGGTCTGATCGACAGTCACATTCACCCAGTCGTGGGGGATTACACGCCACGCCAACAACAATTGGGTTGGATTGATAGCACATTGCACGGCGGGGTTACGACGCTCATTTCTGCTGGTGAAGTTCACATGCCTGGGCGTCCCAAAGATATTGTCGGGCTCAAGGCGATGGCGATTGCCTCACAGCGTTGGTACGAAAATTTCCGCCCGTCAGGTGTGAAAGTTCACGCGGGCGCGCCCGTCATTGAACAGGGGATGGTTGAAGAAGATTTTAAAGACCTTGCGGATGCAGGGGTCAAATTGCTGGGTGAGGTTGGTCTTGGCACCGTTAAAGACGGCAAAACCGCCCAACAGATGGTATCGTGGGCCCGTAAGTATGGCATGCAAAGTACAATCCACACCGGAGGTCCGTCAATTCCGGGGTCGGGTCTGATTGATGCGGATATGGTTATTGAAACAGGAACTGATGTGATCGGGCACATCAACGGGGGGCACACGGCCTTGCCTGATGACCAGATTATCTGTCTGTGTGAAAGCTGCTCCTCGGCGTTCGAAATTGTTCACAATGGCAATGAGCGATCCGCCATTCTTGCGCTCAACACCGCCCGCGAATTGGAAAAGCTGGATCAAGTTATTTTGGGAACAGACGGTCCAGCTGGCTCAGGTGTTCAGCCATTAGGTATCTTGCGCATGGTTGCGATGTTGTCGTCCTTTGGGAATGTCTCTGCCGAGCGGGCATTTTGTTTTGCCAACGGAAATACGGCGCGCCAGCGTGAGCTGGACACGGGCCTGATTGAAGTTGGGAAATGCGCAGATTTTGTTTTGATGGATCAGGCGCAACATGCTCCGGGCAAAAACATGTTAGAGTCAGTAGAGTTAGGAAACCTCCCCGGTGTCGGTATGACCATCATCGACGGCGAAGTTCGCACTGGCCGATCTCGCAACACACCACCTGCCGCCCGCCTTCCCGAGCATATCTTGTGAGTGCACCGCTTGCGGGCCTGAAGGTTATTGAACTTGCGCGTATTTTGGCTGGACCGTGGATTGGTCAGACATTGTCTGACCTTGGAGCGGATGTGACTAAAATTGAAAGTCCCGAAGGGGATGATACGCGCAAGTGGGGCCCGCCTTTTGTTGATCATGAAGACGACCGTTCAGCGGCGTATTTTCATTGTGCCAATCGCGGGAAAAATTGCCGTGCGATAGATTTTAATGACGCAGAGCAGTTGGAGGAGTTGATCAAACTTATCGCCGAGGCTGACGTGTTGATTGAGAACTTCAAAGTTGGCGGGCTGCGGAAGTTTGGTCTGGATTATGAAGCATTGCAAAAGCTAAACCCGCGCTTGATTTATTGTTCGGTCACAGGTTTTGGTCAAACTGGCCCTTATGCTGCGCGAGCGGGGTACGATTTTTTGATCCAAGGCATGTCAGGCATCATGGATCTGACTGGCACTCCAGAAGGGGAGCCTCAGAAGATTGGGGTGGCTTTTGCAGATATTTTTGCTGGTCTTTATGGCGTTGTCGGTATCCAGGCTGCGCTTGCTGACCGTATGAAAACCGGGCTTGGGCAGCAGGTCGATATATCCCTGTTTGATTGCATGACGGGCGTTTTGGCAAACCAAGCTATGAATTATTTAGCATCAGGGACCACACCGACTCGATTGGGTAACGCGCATCCCAACATCGTACCGTATCAAACGTTTGCCGTCGCTGATGGGCACATCATTGTTGCGTGCGGGAACGATCGCCAATTTCAGGCCCTTTGTACAACGCTGAATGCGGGGGCAATTGCTGATGATCCGGCGTATGCGACCAACCCTGCGCGTGTTGAACACCGCGAGGCCCTGACCGCTGAATTGTCAGTGAAATTTCTACAGCGAACCAAGCTAGAACTTCTTGAGGCTTTGGAATCTGCAGTAGTTCCGGCAGGACCGATCAATTCTGTTAAAGAGGCATTGGCCGATCCGCAAATACAACATCGTGGAATGCAGATTTCGCCTGAAGGTGTGCCGGGTTTGCGAACGCCAATAACGTTCTCGAGGTCCCAGCTGGAGTTGAACAGGGCATCGCCACCACGCCCCAAAATGTTATGAAATTTTACTAAGTAAACTCAAAAGGGTCTTTTGTTCCCTTGGCGTCAAGGGGGCCAGTGTCTCTTTGGTGATCAGCAACCCGGCAGTTTTGAGATCAGTGATGAGTTCGGCACCGCGTTTTGAGAGCGAAATCGAAGAGCGGCGCTTGTCCTGCGGGTCAGCTTCAGACTGGACAAAGCCTTTGGCCTTCAGGCGGTCAACAACGCCTTTGATCGTAGCAACATCCATTGCTGCAAGGCGGCCCAAATGATTCTGGGAAACTGTGCCAACTTCATCCAAACGAATGAGTGTGCTGAATTGGGTTGGCGTTAGCTTTTCATTCGTATGCTTTTGAAAAATCGTTGCGTGCCTTTGGCTTACGACACGCAAAATGAAACCGACTTGATCTTCAAGTCGGTATTCGATTTCTTCAATGATGGTAGGGTCTGCTGACATTGCATATTAATATATCGCACAATACGCGAGCACAACCAGAACCGCTGTTGGATCGAAGACGGCCTAGCGCAGGCCGTCTTGTCCCTGTGCATCTTCATGCGTTAATCCGCCAACGCGGGGAAGGGGGCGCCCGCTATCCGTAACGGCAACAGCAACCATGATTTCCTTGGCACGCGGGGCGTCGTTCAGGCGGACTTCAATCCCGTCAAAATGGCTACGCACATAAGCAGCGTCTTTGTGTCCCAGAGGAACATCAAGGACCTGACCAGGGCTGCCCATCTTTTTGGAGGATGCAACCAAAGCTGCCCCCTTTTCGACGGCCGCACGCAGCGGCGCACCTAGCTTCGGGTGAAGGATTGCGGCCGCGTGCTCTAGCTCTCCGTTTTCGCCAACCATTGCGGATTTACCATAGCTTTGGGCCTGATCCGGTGTGATGCCTAAGGCTTGCACGCATTTATCCCCCAAGAGCGCACCCAGTTCTGCACCAATCTCCATGAGCTCGGTGAGGTCCTCTTGGTAGATCCCAGCGAACGGGTTTTCGATAACAGCAACGGCCACTGCTTTGCGAGTAGCAGGCGAAATATCACGGCCGATTTCGCGATGGGTTTCTTCGACAGTTACGGCGATTTTTCTGATCTTTGCACTCATCTTAGGCCATCCTTTCCAATGATATCCGCAGCGGCAAGGCCGCCAGCACGGTCATGAATACGCGCGCCTGTGCTCATCACTAAGGCTAGGACCATTTCATTTGCGCGGGGTGTATCGTTGCTGCCTACTTCCATGGAGTCAAAATGGCTGCGCACGTAAGATGCATTGATGTGGGTAATGGGAACGTCCAAACGACCACCTACGCCTGCGACCTTTTTTGTGGAAGGTACAATGGCGTTTGAATCCGCCAGCATTTGACGCATCGCATAGCCGCCCGGCGCATGCCACAATGCACCGTGTTCTAGCTCACCGCCTTCGCCGATCATGGCACCTTTACCGTATCCTTCGATTTGGTCCGCGCCGCCAAGCATTTCGATCAACCGCTGTGCCATGTTCAAACCAAGAGGTTTTAGATCTTCCATGAATCCTTGGATCTCAGGCTCGTAGCGGCCCGCGAAGGGATTTTCGATTATGGCCAAGGCCGCCGCACGGCGGAGCGATTTCTCGGGCTGCGGGCCACCTTCGTGGAAAACTTCTTCAATCGTGTAAATCGTTTTTCGCAAGATTACTTCAGGCATGGTGGGGTGTCCTTTGGGCAATAGAAAGCTGCGCAGGGCAGGTGGTTTCAGAATGTCCCTGAAGAAATAGGGCAGCACCTGAAATTAGGTTTTGGTTTATAAATGCGTCTGTTTTTGCGCGGCCACGCGCCAGCGCATTTGTGATGTCATACTCAGCCAACGGACCACAGGCGACAACAACAGGCAAGTCCCCCAAATCGCTTGTATCATCCAGTATCATTGCGGGCTTGCGGGTGATGGCAGGGTGTTCGGGTAGGTCCACAGAATTTGCGATCAGGGTTGCTGCGACATCCGCGCGTGCAGCATTTTCAGCAAGGACTGTCACGCTATCAGCAATCCCCATGCTAAAGCTGCGGCCATGGCGGCCGCTGGTTGCAATACCACGGATCGGGTCGTCGTAATGAATGGTTATGCGCCCAAAATCGCGGCCATTGTGCCCAGCTATTGCAAGGGTAAATGTCTGCCCTTTGGTCAGATGCAGCGCAATGTCGCCACCGTTATTTACATAGGCGCGCGATAGGGTCGCGACCTTCATTGCATCAAGCACGGTGTCAGCGACGCTGCCCGCGACCGCGGCCATGCGGGTGACGTATGTATTTGTTATTGTAGGGCGCACCGCGCGGTCCATGCGCTGGGCAGTATCCCCCAATGGGGTTGGAGTGTCTCGGGTGAGTGGCAAACGTAATTCTGGCAATTCGCTGACCAACTCTTCCAAGATCGTGGAAAAGCGTTGGGTTGCAGCGCTAAACGCTGCCTGTCGATCGCCTTGCGCGCCGATAATCAGATCGATTGGCCCATGCTGTAGATGCAGACGCTGGCCGCAGGGCAAAATGACAGCGTTAGCCTCCATTATGGTTTGCCACCTTTGGACCAGCGATAATTTGCACGTGACATAGGGTCATGTCCGCTCAAATTAGGTTCTACGCGGCGCATTTCATCGGCCTTCATTTCTGCAACGGGTTTGATTTCTTCCATGTGCCCGCCAAGAGTATCATAATCACTAACTCGCAGCGTAAATTCTATGGGCGCAACAAGGGCAGGGGTTGGCACGTAGCCAAATGATCCTGTGGGCATGTCCAAAACATCAACCATCACGGTGATGCCGCCCCCGGGCCAGACGAATACGTCCGCGCCGCCGCATGAAACATGGGTGAGTGAATCCTTGACAGAGCGCGTTAGTCTTACGGGGTTTTCGGTGACACCTGCGCGCAGGCTGCCCCCGGCGCCGCCCATAAACAGAACGGAGCAAACGGAGGGTTCACAGTTTTCAGCAATCAAATCAGCTGATGCGCGTACAACAATCGGCATTTCAGCTGGTTGTGGCACGAGTGCCTCGTCTAGCTCAAAATACGCTGATTGCTCGCCGGTTGTTGAGACCATCAGCAAGCGCATCCCTTTTTGCGCGATCTTTGGGTTGAACGGCCCAAGGATTTTCAAAGGGTCATCAATGTCCGTGCCACCCCAACCAGTACCGGGTTCAGCAACCTGAAAATAGCGACCAGGGGTGGAGCGGCGTCCAATAATTTTCAAACCTGTGGCAGGGACGTCTAATTCCTTGCCGGCTTGGTGTTCGGATAGAACCCCTGTTATGTGATCATCAACGACAACCACGTCGTCCACATGCCCAAGCCATTGTTTGGCAAACATCCCGATGGTGGCGGATCCACACCCGACGCGCATCAGTTTCTCTTCGACGCCGTTCACGATCGGTGGCTTGCCAGCTTGGATCGTGACTTGGGTCGCGTTATCATCTTGGCCTATCAACACATCCACGGCCTCGCGGTTACACAGGCGCAACAATGCATCACAGGTAACGCGACCCTCTTTCTTAGTTCCACCAGTCAGATGCTCAACACCGCCCAACGACAACATTTTGGACCCGTACTCAGATGTCATCACATGGCCGATGGGCTGTTCGTCCACATAGACGATATCGCATTCATGCCCGATATGGCGATCTGTATCGATCTTCACTTTGACGCCGCAGTAGGAGAAGATCCCTTCGGTCACGACTGTAACCATGTCTACGCCTTCAATGCTTTGGCTGACGATAAAAGGGGCGGGCTTGTAATCAGGGTAGGTGGTTCCTGCGCCAACGGCCGTAACAAACGGGCGGTCGCCTTTGACAATGTTGCCATCCCAGTCTTCAGGATCACTGTCCTTCATAAAGGGCACCAGCTTTTGATCAGTGCTTTGGATGATAGTTAGCGGATCAAGACGTATCAGATCGCCTGCGTGGTTTGCATAGCGATCGCATGCGCCTGATTTACCGTCTGCGATAAAGCACATCACGGGGCAGGCATCGCAGCGAATTTTTTCTGGTTTGATCTGATCGGTCATGAGGATTTTGCTTTTATTGCTGCGCGGACCCGTGCTGGAGTGGCCGGAACTTTGGAAATACGAACGCCTACGGCATGATAAATTGCGTTCAGGATGGACGGAGCGGTTGGGATCAACACGTGTTCTCCCAGTCCTTTGGCCCCATAAGGTCCATGTGCGTCGGCATCTTCGATGATAATGGTTTCTATCGGGGGTACATCCCCAATTGTTGGGATGAGGTAGTCGTGCAGGTTTTCTGTACGACCTGGAATATACTCTTCCATCAGCGCCATTCCCAGTCCTTGTGCAATCCCGCCATGAACCTGCCCTTCAACCAACATGGGGTTGATCGCTTTTCCAACATCATGGGCAGCTACAAATTTGATGGGTTTGACTGTGCCAAGGGCTGTATCTACATTTACAACAACGAGATGCGCAGCATATCCAAACTGAGCGTAAGGTACGCCTTGGCCATTCTCATCCAACGGTTTGGTTGGTGGATCATAGGTTTCTTCGGCGCGGAAGATGAACCCGTCGCCATCAAGGGCAAGATTTGCGAGCGATAATTCATGTGTGTCGCTACCGTTCGTGGCGCGGATCATGCCGTCCCTAAACTCAAGAGCAACATCACTCGCGACATTCATTTTCTCCAAAATGACAGCGCGCAAAGCCTCGCCTGATAGGCGTGCCGCATTTCCCGATACATAGGTTTGACGGGATGCGGATGTTTTGCCTGCATCAGGTGTTACGTCTGTGTCAGCACCGATCAGCCGGATTAAATGCACCGGAACACCCAGTGCTGTGGCGAAAATCTGTGTGATGACAGTGTTTGCACCTTGCCCAATGTCCATAGCGCCTTGGTGCAAGATGATTGTACCGTCTGCCATAATCCCTGACTTGATTGTTGACGGATTGGGCAGTGAAGTATTCCCGCAGCCGTACCAACCAGCAGCAAGGCCGACACCGCGTTTGATGGTTCTATTACTGGTGTTGAAATCATCTGCAGCTTTTCGCTCAGAGATCCACGCGGGGCGAAGAGCCTCAAGGCACTCACTGATACCAACACCTTGCGAAAAGACCTGCCCGCACACGGTTGGCATATTGTTTGTCAGAGCGTTTTTGATGCGGAAATCCAGCGGGTCGATGGCCAGCTTTTCGGCCAGAACATCAAATAGGCATTCCTGTGCAATCGCGGACTGGGGTACACCAAAACCTCGAAACGCTCCTGCGGGCGGATTGTTGGTGTGAATGCCCTTTGATTCAGCGCGGTAATCTGGGATGCTGTAAGGGCCAGAAGCATGAACCGGTACGCGGTTGGCCACAGTTGGGCCCCAGCTTGCATAGGCACCTGTGTCGAACTCACCATAGAAATTGAAGCCGCTGATCTTACCGTCTTTGGTCGCGCCGATCTTTAACTGGATGTCGGAGGGGTGGCGTTTGGTTGAGCTTTGCATAGATTCAGTACGGGTATAATTTAGGCGGACTGGTTTGCCGGTTTTCAATGCAGCAAGCGCTAGGTAAGGCTGGACTGAGATGTCGAGCTTGGAACCGAACCCACCACCAACGGCTGTTGGGACAATACGTATATTTGCGCGGTCCATGGCTAGGATATCTTCGAGCGCATCCAAATCCATGACAGGTGCCTGTGTGCAGGCATGAACCTCGACTCTGCCACCAACCATTTTGGCAAATCCAGCCTCTGGCTCGATATAGGCATGCTCGACAAATCCACTTTGGAAATGCCCCTCAACAGTGACCTCAGCATTCGCAAATGCGGCATCCGGATCGCCACAGGCCACAAAACCACCGCACATCACATTGTTGGTACGGTCTTCATGAAGCAGCGCAGCATCATCAGCCTGGGCGGATGTAACGTCAGTTACAGATTTCAGTTCTGACCATTCCACTGGGAAAGTAGCAGGTGCGAAGTTTTGGATCGTCTGAGGTGATCCAACCACGGCAGCTACAGCTTCGCCTCTGAAACGGGTCTGGGTTTCAGCAAATACGGGCTGATCGACAAACTGGGGAATGACGCCGAATAGATTTCGGCCGGGGATATCCGCAGCGGTCAAGACGGCGTTAATGCCATCTGTTTTGGCAATGAATGCTGCAATGTCGCCAAACCGGAAATCTGCGCGAGGGTAGGGCGAGCGGATAATAAATATTTCAAGAGTGCCAATGGGGGCAATGTCATCGCCAAACGCCTGTTTGCCGGACACTTTGGCAATAGCGTCTATATGGCGAATGGGATCACCGACATCACCGCGTGCACCTAGCGCGACAGCGCGCGCGCCAACAACTGCGTCAATGATCTTGCGGTATCCTGTGCATCGGCAAAGTACTCCGCCAAGGGCGTCTTGTACTTCGGCTTCATTCGGCGTGGGGTTTTCGCGCAGCAATGCAACAGCTGAGACCATCATGCCCGGAGTACATATGCCACATTGTGCAGCGCCCATATCCTGGAAGCGCTCTGCCAATGCCCGCGTTGTTTTATCGTGTTGATATAAGCCGCCTAGGGTCTCCACGCGGCGATCTGCGACCTGCTGGGCTGGCGTTAGGCACGCGCAAACTGGGACGCCATCAACAAGCACAGTACATGCACCGCAGTCACCTGCATTGCAGCCGATTTTAACATCTCGGACACCTAATTCTTCACGCAATACTTGGGATAACCGCATTCCAGGGGCAGGGAAAACTTGTACCTTTTTTCCGTCAAGGTCGAACAGTGTCGATGGGACGTCAGCAGTGGCGTTCATGTCAAAGCCCTCTGGATTGCACGCATGCATTGCTCGGCCACGACATCAAGCCGATAGGAACCACTGCCGCGCACGTCTGTGATTGGTGAAAGGGAAGAGAGATGGCTCTCGTTGATTTCAATGTCTTCAAGGCGTTTGCCAATCAGATCCCGTTCAAGGTCTGAAAGCCGAAGAGCAACAGGAGAACAAGACCCCACTGCGATCCGCGCGTCGGATATTTTACCATTCGCATCACAATCAATCACGGCCGCCACCATCGAAATAGAAATAACAAGGTAGCGGCGGCTTCCTAGTTTCTCGAACGCTGACTTTGCGCCAGCAGGGGGCGCTGGTATGATGATCGCAATTACCAACTCATCATCAGCAAGGGCGGTCTTACGCACGCCCAGCACAAACTCTTCGAGGGGTAGAACACGGGTTCCAC
>ERZ1027208.673-NODE-673-length-12440-cov-23.441017_pt1 | contig 12440 bp, 7 predicted proteins | sample MGYA00520867_ERZ1027208 | MGnify/ENA primary metagenome ERZ1027208 (study PRJEB33311, sample SAMEA4378413) | marine metagenome | biome: Marine biome; feature: Fjord; material: Water | collected 2014-07-20T08:00:00Z/2014-07-... | depth 75 m ...
TCCTATTACTATTTTTAATAGTGTCTTGCGCACCTATTTATGTGAATTACGATTACGAAAAAGCAACAGATTTTTCTAAATATAAAACCTATAATTTCTATTCTGATATGAAAACTGGTTTAAGCGAGTTAGACGAAAAACGTTTTTTTAATGTATTGAACGAAAAGCTAGCTGAAAGAGGATTAACACAATCTGATGCTCCAGATTTTTTCATTGATATCAAGAGTAGCGAATATGAAGAAGTTCCAAGAAATAATGTTGGAGTTGGGCTTGGCGGTAGCGGCGGAAATGTAGGTGGCGGAATCTCAATAGGGATTCCCGTTGGGCAATCTAAAGTAAACCGACAAATAATAATGGATTTTGTTGATGAAAATCAAGGAGGTTTATTTTGGCAAGCCGTTAGCGAAAGCAGTTTTAATCCAGATGCTTCTCCAGAAAAAAGAGAAGAACGATTAAGTGCTATTGTGAATAAAATATTAGAAGGCTTTCCACCAAAAACAAAAGGTTAGATTAATTTGTTTTTTAACAAGGGTATAACATTTTAAGTGTTTTCATTGCACTTTGATTTTTGTAATTTTGAGTAAAACAAAAACTATGAACAATTTAAAAGATAAAGTAGCACTAATAACCGGAGGTACAAAAGGAATCGGTTTTGGTATTGCAGAAAGTTTACTTGCTCAAGGCATTAATGTTGCAATTACAGGACGATCTGAAGCATCAGCTAAGGAAGCAGCAACATTACTTAATGCAAAAGGTTATACTGGTATAAAGGCTATTGGTGTTGCGTCAGATGTACGGGATTTTAAAAGTCAGCAAAAAGCAGTTCAAACTGTTTTAGAAACATTTGGAAAACTAGATATTGTCATTGCAAATGCTGGACTTGGACATTTTGCTAATATAGAAGATTTAACAATTGATCAATGGCAAGAAACGATAGACACTAATCTTACCGGTGCTTTTTATTCCATAAAGACTAGTCTGAATGCTTTAAAGAAAACGGAAGGTTATTACATAACTATTTCTAGTTTAGCAGGTACTAATTTCTTTGCAAGTGGTTCTGCTTACAATGCCAGTAAATTTGGTGTAACAGGATTTACACAAGCTGTGATGTTGGATTTACGTAAACACGGAATAAAAGTAAGTACTATTATGCCAGGTTCAGTATCCACACATTTTAATGGGCACGAACCAAATGATAGTGATGCTTGGAAAATACAAAAGGAAGATATTGGTGAATTGGTTGTAGATTTATTAAAAATGAATCCTCGAACATTGCCAAGTAAAATTGAAGTTAGGCCTTCAATGCCACCAAGTAAATAATAAAAAAAGAGGCTTCATTGAAGCCTCTTTTTTTATTTAATTTATCCAGCAAGCAAATCTTTATATTTGTCTTTATAGCTATAAAGTACTACAATATTAAGTATAAGCAATACTATGGCTCCAATACTATTTGCAGGATCTAATGTGGCGTGAAATAAAACGGCATTAATAGATACACTCATTAAAATTATAGCCATTAAAGCTGCGTATTTATTAAAAATAAATGCTAATCCTGCAATAACTTCTACAATACCTACAAGGTATAATGTTTTTGTGGACATTAATGCAGTCATATAATTCATAACTCCATCAGGAAAACTTTCTGGAGTGGGCATAAAATTTAAAAATTTGTTTGCGCCAAATATGACTAGTAATACACCGAAAATAATTCGGACAATGTTTAGAACTTTTGAATTCATTATTTTAAATTATTAGTTAGTAAATTAAATTTAAGGAATAAAAACTAAACATTAACTCAGTTTACCTAAAAACATCTTACTTAACTAACACGCGAATACCTTCACTATGGCTACTAAATTCTGGGGCATACATACTTTGTATGGTCGTAATGCCATTACTCATATTTCCAGCATTGTTTACACGTAAATCATACTCAAACACATAAACACCTTTTGGTAAATAGTCGAAAAAGAAGTTTGTACTAGCATCTTTCGTGCTTTCATAATAACCTAAACCATCTTGCCATTTGTATTCAGAAAGTACATTTACAGGTTCTAATCCAGAAGCACGCATATCTTTCATATGAATGAATTCCATATTTCTATCGCTTCTCAGTTCAATACGAACTCTTACTAAATCACCAACTTTTAGATTGGTTGCATCTGTGATTTCTGATATTTCTTCACCTGTATCTGTATTGGTTTTTAAGAACAGTTTCTTTTCAAGTTTTAGCGGCGTTTCAGCAGACGTTATTTTATCCAAATCCTCAAAATATTGCCAGTATAAACTTCCCCAGGCAATACCTTTTCCTTTTTTTGTGATTTTAACATCAGCCATTTCTGGAGTGATCTCTGAACCATTCCAAGCTGTTTTATAATAACCAGTTCCTGCTTCAACTTTTACGTTTTCTAATTTGCTAGGAGAGATTTCTTGTCCTCCTAAAACTACATCAACCATATCTGTTACGCTTAACCAATCACTGCCTTGAAGCAGTAAGGCATAGACTGCTTCTGTGGTTGCTTTTGTGGTTTTCCAACGGTTGGTTTGCTTGTTTTTTAGTAACCAGATTTTTAAATTATCGATGGTATCTGTATCGTTTTCAATTTCTGAAAAGGCTTCAATCAATAAAGCTTGTGTTTCAATTGGTGATTGATACCAGAACCAAGAATTGGTATTGTCTTTCCAGTACATTCCAAGTTCTTCAGAAGTAATGCTATTCTCTTTTAAAGATTTTAAAATTTTAGCTGAAGTGGTTTTGTCATCCATTCTATCAACAACCAAAGCCATTAATCCTTTAGCATAAAGCGAACGAGATAACCAATATTTTTGAATTTGAGTATGATAGTATTTTGTAATCTCCTCAACTTCTTTAGACGTTTTGATTTCAGGGTAGAAGCTTCGCATATACAAGTAATGCAATTGCGTGTAGCTTAAATGATCTTTACTTAAATTGACGTCTTTGTCGTATTTACGGATGTCTTTATATTCTTGAACAAATTCAGCATCTAAATAATTGATGGCACGTTGAATCATAGATTCTGATGAAGACCCTTCGACTGCGCTCAGGGAGACATTGAGTTGCTTAAGATGTCCGAAACCTGTAATGATATGTTGTGTGATGTAACGATTTTCGTGTCCACCATTAAACCAAGCCCAAGCACCATTAGGCATTTGGTTTTGCTCTAACTTACGTTTAGCCGATTGTAATTCGTTATTCATTTTGTTTAAATCGAATAACAAAGCAATGCGTTTTTTCTGTTCGGTTTCGCTTTGTGCATCACGTAACCAAGGTGTTTCCTGAATGAGAATAGATTTTAATTCTTCGTTCTTTTCCAAGTTAGAAAGTAAAGCATCTGTATTTCTCCATTGATTGAACACGTCTTGAATTCTCGGATTTGAATTCGCAATATGACTTGCCAACGCATTCGCATAATAGCGCGAGAAGGTTTGCTCGTTGCATTCGTATGGGTATTCCATTAAATAAGGTAATGCTTGTACAGCATACCAAGCAGGATTGGAAGTCATTTCTAAGGTTAGCTTATGGTTTTTAAGCGTTGTTGAGGTATTATCTTTTAGCTTATCTAACGTGAAAGTTTTTGTTTGATTGCTACGAATCCACATTGGTAAGGTCTCTGTCACTAACATTCTGTTGGTTAAAACAGGCAAAGCATTTTGTTCACCATCGCTAAAATCTCCTGCTTTAGCAATCACTTTATATTGAACTGCTTGCACATTGTCAGGGATATATAAAACCCAAGAGACTTGAGTGTTTCCCTTTCTATCGATAAAAAATTTTCTTTCAGAATTGATTATAACTCCTAATCTTTTATTTTTTAATAAATCTTCGGTAATATCTTTTCCTGAAACAGCATCAAATAATTGTAATACAGCATGACCTGATAATGCTTTACCAGAAATATTAGCAATTTTGGTACTAATGGTTATTTGGTCACCTTCACGTAAAAAACGTGGTGCATTTGGAATCACCATCAATTCTTTTTGAGTGACAGTAGTTAATGTTTTTGTTGCACTTTCTAAGTTTTTAGTATGTGCCAATAATTGTAATTTCCATTGTGTTAACGCTTCAGGTGTTGTAAAACTGAAACTTACATTACCTTCTTTGTCTGTTTGCAATTGCGGAAAGAAAAAAGCGGTTTCCTGAAGGTTTTTACGGATTTGGACGTTGTCGAAATTAATCTTTTCCTTTTTAGAAGTGATGTAACCACTACCTTGCTCTTCTCTACTATTAAATACGAGAGCTTTTTTGCTTTCAATTCTATTATTTCCAGTTACTACAACTTCATCTAATGATTCATCAGCAACAGTCATTGGAGCTGCAATCATTTCAGAATCTTCTTGAATATTTATACCAGAAGCCATACCTCTTATCATTATTGGTCCATTTCCATAACCAAAACTCAACCCAAACCAATTCAACTGATCATAAGTTTTATTTGGGAATCTGAAACCAGATTGACGCTGATTATAAACCCTAAAATAATTATTGCCAAAGCTTTCACCTGCATTTCGATTGGAATAGGAATAGTAATTTGGTTTATTAATGGGGTTAAATTCCCAAGTATGTGGTTTGAATTGATCTAAAGAAGCATCATACATACTTGCCAATAATTCTGAACTTACCTTATCACCTTTTGGGCCTTTAATTTTAAAGCTCCATGTTTCATCTTGTCCTGGTTGTAATTTATCTCTAAACGTATTGGTTTCAATATCTAAATCCGTTTTAGGATAAGGTATATTTATAATTTCTGTTCCAGATTGAAAACTATTGTAAACTGCAAAACTATAATGCACTGCAAAGCCACCAACATCGCTTTTTGTAACAGGAATTGTAATGGTTTTCTTATCGTTGTTTAATTCAACTTTAAAAGAATCTACTATGCTGTGATTTTTTTCAACATCAATAAAAACAGTTATATTTTTTGCTGAAGAAGCTAAAGTGAGTTCTACAGTTTCATTGGCATTATAAGATGCTTTATTAGTGGTAATATTGAATAATTGATTGTCGGCAAGTGTTTCATCCTTATCACTAAATAAAGTTGTTTTAGCTTCAGCTTTAACCAATTGCCCAAACTTGTCTTTGCTTTCCAGTATAACAATATATTGTCCAGATTGCCATTTTTTAATGTTTCCTAATTCCAGTTCTTTGGATTTTTCTGTATTGAATTTTTCTTCCAAAACAAGCGCGCCTTTTTCCCAGTTATTACTATCAGATTCATTAAAATAAGCTTCGTGAGGAAATAGATTTATAAACTCAGTTTCTTTGAATTCTTGGTAATCTGGCGCTTCCCAAGGTCTTGGTCTTAACACTCTGTTTGGTGCTTGTAACTTATAGATTTTTACAGTTCCTTTTGCAGGCACAAATTCTCCGTTAAGGTTTTTGGTGTCTATAGTAAGCTTATGGTCTTTTGTAGTTTTATCTAATTTAACAGCAATAGAAATATTTGCTATCAATGCGTGATAACCAACGTTTACTATGGTTGTTGCGCTTCGTGTTTCACCATTTAAATCAGTAACATCAGCTGTGATTTCATAATTAAAAATAGGCAAGCTGTTTTTGTCTGCACTTTCATCTGGAATAGCTTTAAACGTGATTTCAAATTCACCTTTATCATTGGTGATGCTTTCGCCGTGTGCGATTTCTTGTGGCGCACTTTGAAAAGCAGGGCGATACCAATAATACCAATCTGGATAACGTACTTTTCTATGTACGCGATAAACCACTTTTGCATCTGTAATATTACTTCCTGCATAAGCTAAGGCTTCACCTTTTATAGTAATACTATCGTTAACCCTAAAGGTTTCAGTGATTGGGTTGAATTTGGTTTCAAACTTTGGACGTTTGTATTCTTCGACTGATATATAATTATATGTTTTGAAATAAGGTTTATCACATCTAAAAACCATTTGAAATTCACCTGTAATACCTGCATTTGGTATAATGAATTCGCCAGAAACAGAACCAAATTCATTGGTTTTAAGCTTCAATTCCTTAATCTCTTCACCATTGGTATTGTATAAAACGGCGTAAACCTCTTGGTTTGCCAAAACTTGAGACTTACCACCTTCAGTTTTCATTGCAATCCCTTTAAAATAAACCATTTGTCCTGGTCTATAAATACTTCTATCTGTAAATAAAAAAGAGTTGTAACTTATTTTATCTTGATTGCTTGTTTCGTAATACTGATTGATGTAATAGTCGCCAAAATAAGCTTTTTCGTTATTGTGAGTGACTTCAATTTTAACTCGTGTATAACGAAGTGCCGATTTTTTAATACTGGTTTCTCCGTTAGAATCAGTAATTAAATTCTCTGTCTGTGTTTTACCATTATAGTTTTTTTGATAGGTTATTTTAAGTTTCGCATCTGGAATAGGCTTGCCATTATTTCTATCAATAACTTGGTATGTCGTTTTTGTAGTAACATCGTTTGTAACCACTGCTAGGTTAGTGATTTGAATGGTTTTAAAAGCAAAAACCGAATCGTCTTCACTATTTGGAGATGCAAAAACAACATAAATACCATTGTCTAATTTTGGAAATAAGACTTCGGTTGTATGCATTTGGTAATCATTTTCATTACGTAAATTACTTTGCCATTGTGTCGTAACATCCAATTTCTTTATGAAGCTTAATTGCTCTTCTTGTCTGTAAGTTGTATTAAATTGCTCTAATTGTTTAGCTGTTATTTTATAGATTTTGAAGTCTAATTGAGTAAAGTTTCTATATGTAATGAGTAAGCGACTGTGTTGCTGAATAGGAAGATAATCCTCTGCTTGAATTTGTAGCGTTTGTTGTTCTATTTGATGTTGTAAAACAGCACATTTTTCAGCTCCTTTACTTTTTGGAAATGCAAAAATAACAGATTTGCAAATGGCTAAAGCTTCTTTAATTTTCCAACGATGCTCTTCGTTTGTTTCTGCTTGGTAGCTATTGCCTTGTCTGTTTAATATTGAAGCAATTTCAAATTCATATAAACCAGAAACTTCGTGAGATTTCAAGTTGTCACTTTCGGTTTTTAAGGTTTTCAATAAAACAGTTTCCTTATCATTAAAAGTGGCATTATTTTCAACGAAGTCTAATCTCTCAATATTAACATCTGCCAACGCATAAGGTTCAACATCTTTTAAATGAAATTTAATGAGTTCTTGATAGATCTTCAATGCGTTTAATTGAAGCGAGGTAGAATCTTTAGATTCAATTTTTAATTTTGAAAAACGTTCAGCGTCATTTAAAAAATCAGGATTATCAATTTCAAATTTATAAACAGGCTTGGTAATGCTATTTTCATCAGTTTTGTAAAATGCTAAGGCATTATGACTTAAAAAATCAAATACTGTTGGTCTATAAATTTTAGAACCTTCTTGAAGCGTTAAAATGTTGTCAAACTGACTTAATTCTTCCTGCTGAAGCATTAAACTACTATGCAATGCGTTTTGATGGTGTATATGGATTTCATCAAACAAAGTTTGTAAATCCCAAGTTCTAAAATCATCAGCATCTACTTTGCTTTCGGTTTTTGTACGGTTATAAAATTTATATCTGTTTTGTTGAAAATACTGCCAATACAAATCGGCTAAAACACTCTCTAAAATATTCTTTGTAGGAAACGCGCTATTAGCTATTTCTGTTTTAAAATTGTTGATTATTTGTAGTTGCGCATCTTCTTCAAGAATTAAAGCGAATTTGCTTTTAAAAAACAGCGTTTTAACAATTTGAGGCGAATTTTTATCTGCTTTAGCCTTTTTTTCTATGCTTTCAACAATTTCTAAAGCCGATTTTGGCAAACCTTCATTTTCAAAAGACTCAACCTGTTTCCATAAACTGGAATAATTGTTGTTCTGTGCTTGAGAGAAATGGGCAAAAAGAATAATCATTAATAGTGTTATGTACTTGTTCATATTATAAATTTTAAAGCAATGTATGCTTAAACACATTTTAAATAAACACTAAATGAGCAACTGCTTCGTTTTAATGAGGGAACTAAAATGTATTTAAAGTTAGCGAAACTTTTTAATACCAAATCAAAAACAATACCAAGAGAATATTATTTTTGCTTTAACTATATTACAACTATGAGACTATTGTTTTTTTTACTGTTTATACCAATATTTTGTATTGGGCAATCGGTTTACGATGAAGCCAATCAATTAATTAAGCATAAGCAATTTACTAAAGCGGAAGCCCTTTTAACTCGTTATGTAAATGATGAAAATCCTAACGATTTAAAAGCAGTGGAATTATTAGGAGATGCTTATGGGCATCAAAAAAAATGGGATGAAGCTGCTCAGTTATACAAACAGTTAGTTGACGCCAACCCAAAAGTTGCAAATTACCATTATAAATATGGTGGCGCTTTAGGTATGAAAGCCTTAAACGTTAGTAAAATAAAAGCACTAACATTAATAGGCGATGTAAAAGAAGCCTTTTTAAAAGCAGCCGAATTAGATGCGAATCACATAGACACACGTTGGGCTTTGGTAGAATTATATATGCAATTGCCAATGATTGTTGGAGGAAGCAAAAAGAAATCCTTAAAATATGCCAACGAGTTAGAAAGCATATCTAAAGTCGATGGTTATTTGGCAAAAGGCTATATTTATGAATATGATGACGAACCTGAATTAGCAGAGAAATTTTATAAACTCGCGATAAAAGAAGGTGGTTCTATAATGTGCTACGATAAGTTAACAAGCTTATACGAAAAGGAAGGGAAATCCAACGAAGCCATTACCAATTTAGAAGCCGCAAACAGTGTGCACAAACGTAATGCTATGCATTATCAAATAGGAAAAGTCTGTGCAGAATATAACCTGCAATTAGAAAAAGGCGAACATTGTTTAAAGGTTTATATCGAAAATCATTCCGCAAAAGATGGTGTTCCAAAATCTTGGGCCTATTATAGGTTGGCTCAAATTTATAAGCATAAAAAAAACAAATTAGAAGCTTCTAAATGGATAGAAAAAGCCATTACCGAACTCCCAGAAATTTCAGTTTTTAAAGAAGAAAAAGAAGATATTTTAAATATGTAATATTTGGGCGTTACCTTTCAGGTCGCGCTTTCGCAAGTCGCTCTTTTCAAGGAGCTCCAACAAATGCTCAATCACTAACGCGAAATTAGTAATTCAATTCATATATTTACAGCTCATAAAAAACTCTATGAACGCACATTTTATAGCCATTGGCGGCAGCGCAATGCACAATTTAGCATTGGCATTACATAACAAAGGATACCAAGTAACTGGAAGTGATGATACTATTTTCGAGCCTTCAAAATCTCGATTGGATGCTAAAGGATTATTACCGGAAGCTTTTGGTTGGTTTCCAGAGAAAATCACGAAAGATTTAGATGCCATTGTTTTAGGAATGCACGCTAAAGCCGATAATCCTGAGCTGTTAAAAGCACAAGAATTAGGCCTTAAAATATACAGTTATCCAGAGTTTTTATACGAACAATCCAAGCATAAAACTAGAGTTGTAATAGGAGGAAGCCACGGCAAAACAACGATAACCTCTATGATTTTGCACGTGATGCATTATCATGATCGTGATGTCGATTATATGGTTGGTGCACAATTGGAAGGTTTTGATGTCATGGTAAAACTAACCGAGGATAATGATTTTATTGTGTTGGAAGGCGATGAGTATTTAAGTTCACCAATAGACAGACGACCAAAATTTCATCTGTACAAACCTAATATTGCGTTGTTAAGTGGTATTGCTTGGGATCATATCAATGTGTTTCCAACGTATGAAAATTATGTGGAGCAATTCAATATTTTTGTAGATAGCATTGTAAATGGTGGCAGCATAAATTATAATGAAGAAGATGCTGAGGTAAAACGCGTAGTGGAAGCTAGCGAAAATACCATTAGAAAACTCGCATACCAAACACCAGAATACACCGTAGAAAACGGACAAACATTACTGGAAACGCCAGAAGGACCATTGCCAATTGAAGTCTTTGGAAAACATAACCTAAACAATTTAGCTGGCGCAAAATGGATTTGCCAACACATGGGAATAGATGAAGACGATTTTTACGAAGCCATTGCAACCTTTAAAGGCGCAAGCAAACGCTTGGAAAAAATAGCCGAAAGCAAAACCAGTGTGGCTTATAAAGATTTTGCACATTCACCAAGTAAAGTAGAAGCAACTACAAAAGCAGTAAAAGAACAATATGAAAATCGAACTTTGGTTGCGTGTTTAGAGCTGCATACCTATAGTAGTTTAAATGCTGAATTTTTAAAAGAATATAAAGGCGCACTTGATGCAGCAGATGTTGCTGTGGTGTTTTATTCGCCGCACGCCGTGGAAATTAAAAAACTAGACAAAGTTACTTATGAGCAAATAGCAAATGCTTTTGAGCGCGACGACTTAATTATTTACACCAATCCAGACGATTTTAAACAGTTTTTATTCTCACAAAACTTTGATAATAAAGCCTTGTTGTTAATGAGTTCTGGTAATTATGGAGGACTCAATTTTGATGAGGTAAAAGGGTTGATTGGGTAAGGGTTTTTGGAAGTTCGTTTAACGTTTTGTGTATGGCTTGTAGCGAGTTTTAAGTACATAATTTAGCAAATATAAACCGAATAGAAAATCTGCGAGGATCTTCGTAAATAGGCGAGAACTAGCGATAAATTATATACGGTGTTGTAAAACGTTTTTTTATTCAGCCCAATTAATTTTACTGGTTTTGTTTAAATATATAATGCCATCAAATGCCTTTCCTATTTCTTTAGTTTCGGTTTGACTATTTCTAACTTGAGCACCTGCACCACTCATCGTTGTAAATTCTGAATTTAAATATTCGGTTAATTTTTTGTTTTCACTTGCTTTTCGAATATTCAAAAACGTGTTGGGACTTCCATATCTTTGCAAGCATTCGCTAAATGTGTTTTCGAATACTTTCTCATAATTAAAAGCTTCCATTTTCCAATCTTGCGAAAAAGCTAAAAATTCTCCAGTTCCAAAATCTGTTGCTATATTAAAATAAGACTGCCTATATATTTTTCTCAATTGATGACCAGTTACATCTACTATTCCGTTATCAACCCAATCTCCAACGTGAGCATTATGTGCCCAAAAAAGTGCTTTAGATTCGTTTCCGTGAAAATCTAAAACCCATTGAATATTTTCTCCCATATATATATCCCGAAAATCGTGTTTTCGTTGTTCTGCATTTTGATTAATGGCTGACACAAATTGTCCTAAAACGACAATATGTTGATATGCTAAATTGAATTCTTTTTCTGATGTTTTGCTTTTGAACGTTTCATAATTATCAATGAAATGTTTTTTTAGTTTTGTATACGAAATGAAATAATCTGTTTTTTCGCTCTCCTCCATTGGTTGCCACAAGTGTTTTTCAAATCCGTCTATTTGATAATCAGAATTTACAGTTTTTAGATACTCTCTAATTCTATTGACATCAGAAATCACATACTGCATTTCACAACCATATAAATGAATCTTGTCAGAATTGTTATTGTTGTATTCTTTCAACCAATCCATTAATTTATAGAATTCCTTTGTCTTATACCTCCAAGTTGAATTATGTTTCTCTAAAATGGTTTTTAAATCATTTCTTTTACCTTGGATGTAATCGTTTAAATATTGTCCTTCTCCAAAACCAGTTTCGATAATAAGAATCTTGAACCCTTGTTTTTCAGATAAGTATTCCATTAATTCTTTTGCGAGTAATGTGAATTCAGCAGTTCCGTGAGTATCTTCTCCATAACCCACAATTCTGACATCATTTAGTGAGCTATCAAGAAAGGAAAAAGAACTTGCTTTGATTTCATTAAATCCAACCGAGTAATTTTTTAAATCTGAATGACATTGAGAGTAACAAAAAGTGATAAATATTCCAAAAAACGAAAATGTAAAAAGGTATTTCATAGGTTTCTTCAAATGGTTAGATAAAAAACGTTTCAATGTTTCTTTATTGGTCGTTAAACGAAGTTAGCGGTTTTTCTTTCAAAATCTATAAGTATAACTACGTATTTTTAAACGTGCTGGTCTACCAAAATAGCATTGCCATCAGGATCTGTAATAACAAAACTTGCAGGTCCAGAATTGGTTTCATCGGCTTCGGAAGTGAAAGTAACGCCTTTGTTTTTTAAGTTTTTTTGCAAAGCTCTAACATCTGTAAATGATTCTAAAGCTTGCGCATTTTGATCCCAACCTGGGTTAAAGGTTAAAATATTTTGCTCAAACATCCCTTGAAACAAACCAATAACTGTGGTTTCGTTTTTTAAAATCAACCAGTTTTGTTCTATGTTTCCACTAAACTCAGTAAACCCAAGCTTTTCGTAAAACGCTTTAGAAGCTTTTATGTCTTTAACGCTTAAACTCATTGAAAACACACCTAATTTCATATCTATAATTATTTACTTAAATTGTTTTTATACTATAACAC
>ERZ1027208.674-NODE-674-length-12428-cov-7.496646_pt1 | contig 12428 bp, 11 predicted proteins | sample MGYA00520867_ERZ1027208 | MGnify/ENA primary metagenome ERZ1027208 (study PRJEB33311, sample SAMEA4378413) | marine metagenome | biome: Marine biome; feature: Fjord; material: Water | collected 2014-07-20T08:00:00Z/2014-07-... | depth 75 m ...
ATGGGCATGTCACTATTCGCTTCGTCGGCAGCGGCAGATTTGTGTAAGAGACAGCCACAAGTCCATCCCAACAGCAGAAAGGCGGGCAATTCGACATAAAACTGCAGGTCTCCCATTGTGGGGAGCTTGAATTCGGTGACGCCGCCAAACTCCAAACGGTTAATGACTGTCCCTGCAACGCTGGCAATCACAATCGGCGCAAACGCGTGCACAGCAAAGTGGCGTAGAACAACTTCTAACGCAAAAAGCGCCCCCGCAATCGGCGCGTTAAAGCTGGCCGAGACAGCCGCAGCAACAGCACAGCCCAGCAGATCGCGGCCTGTGATTCCATCTGCGTTGATGCGGCGGCTGACCCGTGTCGCGATCATGGCAGCGAGGTGAACCACTGGTCCTTCACGCCCCGAAGAGCCACCTGTTCCCAATGTCACAAGCGACGCAAACGCCGAAGCAAGCCCTGCCCGCGTCTCAACCCGCCCTTCGTGCAGCGCGGATCCTACGATAACATCGGCAACCGATCGCGCGCGCGCGTCCTTGGTGAAATGATGAAGGATCAACCCAGAAACCAACCCACCAATCGTTGGAATGAGAACAATCCAATACCACTCCAAACCACTGATAAAACTATGCAAATGCTGCACGTCATCGGTGCCGTACAAGGTTTGTTGAAGCCAGTTAATGCCTTTGCGGAAAAACAGCGCAGCAAATCCTGCGGCTATCCCGATCAGCAACGCAATAAACCAGAATGTAATCTTGCTGGGCCCCTTGAGGCGCAAGACGCGCCATCCTTCTTTCACACTGTCGATTGCCGTCGTCAGCTGCTGGAACAAGAATGAGCGGATCTGCTCGGTCATGGGTGTCTCTCAATGGATGGGCTTTGTTCTAATCTACCCCTGCGGAAACCATATTGCATCCGCCGTTTCAAGCGATCAGGCGCTCAACAAGGCGCGCGCAGCCTCACGAGCGGCTTCGGTGATGGTGTCACCAGACACCATGCGCGCGACCTCGTCTACGCGCTCGACCTCACTGAGGGGAACAACATTTGTTGTGGTCATGCCTTTGGTCACAGACTTTTCTACCCGCCAATGATGTGCCCCCAGTGCTGCCACTTGTGGTGAGTGGGTCACAACCAGCACTTGCCCCTCAGACGCAATTGAGGCCAACCGGCGACCAACTGCATCCGCAGTCGCACCGCCGACACCGCGGTCGATTTCGTCAAATATCAGCGTAAGGCCGGATTGGCCTTGGGTCAGGCACACCTTTAGCGCCAGCAAAAAGCGGCTTAGTTCACCGCCTGATGCAATCTTGTTTAACGGTCCTGCAGGCGCGCCTGGGTTGGTTGCTACGGTAAAGGAAACGGCATCGCGTCCATCAGGGCCTTCAGTTTCTGGCGTGATCTGCGTGGCAAATACTGCGCGTTCCATCTTTAGCGGCGCAAGTTCGCCACTGACGGCTTTATCCAGCTTTTTCGCAGCCCTAGATCGCGCTGCGCTGAGCGCAGAAGCCGCTGTCTCATATGCCATTTCAGCGGCTTTCACTTCGGCTTGTAATTTTGCCTGTTCAGCATCACCTGCATCCAGTGCGTCCAACTTACCGCGCAACGTATCTGCAAACCCTGCCAGCTCATCAGGTTGCACTTCGTGTTTGCGCGCAAGTCCGCGAATGGCAAACAAGCGTTCTTCGGTGTTTTCCAATTCATACGGGTCAAATGACATCAGCTCGATTGCAGCCACAACACCTTCCATGGCGCTATCAAGCTCAACCATGGCGCGGTTTAACGCGGCCATGGGTTCTTCAAGCGAACCTTCCGCCTGCGCAACGGCGCCGTCAAGCCAACGAAATGCATCAGCAAGCCGTGCCTCAGCGCCGCTTTGGCCCATTGCCTCATAAGCATTCACCACATCTGCGCGAATTTTTTCGGCACTTTGCATCATACGCCGCTGAGTATCGAGTGCAGCTTCCTCCCCCTCTTCGGGGCGCAGCTTGTCCAACTCGGCTACAGCATAACGTAAAAACTCTTCTTCGGCGCGGATCTCGTCTTGGGCTTTGGCAGCAGCGGCTTCTACCTTGCGGGTGCGCGCCATTTCGCTCCATGCTTTGCGCACCTTCGCGCGCGCGCCGTCAAGAGAACCAAAAGCATCCAGAATAGTGCGGTGACCACGTGGATTCAAAAGGCCGCGGTCATCATGCTGGCCGTGCAATTCTACCAATGTTTCACTGAGCGCGCGCAGTACTTCGCCGGAACAACGGCGGTCATTGACCCATGCCGTCTTGCGCCCGTCTGCTGTATTGATCCGGCGCAAGATCAGCTCGTCTCCTGCAGGAAGTCCCGCCTCTTCCAAGACTGCGTGGGCAGGATGGCCTTCCGCTAGATCAAACCATGCCGTGACCTCACCTTGTGCCGCGCCTTGGCGAACCAGATCGGCACGCCCTCGCCAGCCCAGCACAAAACCAAGACTATCAAGCAGGATAGATTTACCTGCACCAGTTTCACCAGTCAGCACATTGAGACCCGACTGGAAGTTAAGCTCCAATCGCTCAATGATTAGCATGTCCGAAATATCAAGACCGCGCAGCATCAGAATATATCCGTCACAGGCATGCGCTTGCGCACGTTAAATCCATTCGCCCTTCAGCGTCTGACGGTAAATCGAAGACAACCAGTTGTTGCCAAGCGATCTAAGTTCCAGTCCGTTCCCTGTGAGCAACTTGTAACTATCCTCATACCATTCGGTTGATTGATAGTTGTGCCCAAGAATAGCGCCTGCTGTCTGCGCTTCATCCGTCAGGCCAAGGCTAAGATATGCCTCAACCAAGCGATGCAATGCTTCGGCAGTGTGCGTGGTGGTCTGGAAATCCTCAACAACGACGCGGAAACGGTTGATCGAAGCCGTATAATGATCACGGCGCAGATAGTAGCGGCCGATTTCCATTTCCTTGCCAGCAAGATGGTCAAACGCCAGATCAAATTTGAGAATCGAACCGCGTGCATATTCGCTGTCTGGGTAGCGTTCGATCACCTGACGTAGGCTTTGGAGCGCCTGAAAGGTCAGTCCCTGATCACGTCCAACGTCATCAATCTGATCGTAATAGCTAAGGGCCAGAAGATAGGCCGCGTAGGCCGCATCGTCATCATCTGGATAGAAATCAATAAACCTCTGCGCAGCCGAGCGGCTGTTGGGATAGTCTGCATCTTGATGATAGGCGAATGCCTGCATGATCAATGCGCGTTTAGCCCACTCGGAGTAAGGATAAAGGCGTTCAATTTCGGCAAAATAGAACGCACCATCGCTTGGCCGTTTGCGATTCAATTCGAATTCGCCACGCTCAAAGATTTGTTCGGGCGTATAGCTTTCTAGAGGAATTTCCTGTGGATTAAAGAAATTCTTCGTAAACCGACCCGAATCTTGGCCTCCACCACATGCGCTGAGTGCAGCTACAGCCACCAGCGTGACGGAAAGACGTCTTGCAGACCCTCCAAAACCCATCTTTGGCCATCCTTATTCTCTTACCGCTTGCATCATACTCAAGGGTTTCACCCCTGTTTGTCTAAGGTGTTAGCACACTATTTACCGGTGCAAAACGCCCATTTCCTACTTTGTAAAAAAGGCCCAAAGCGTTGGCTTCGGGCTTTGTATATAGTTTTAGGGGTATGGTCATTTCAAGCGACCGCAGGAATTTCTTCCCAAACAAGTCCGTGGCCCGGAAGGCGGGACGCCATTGCACCGTCACATTGCACCAAACGCACAGCACCTGGCGTGTCAAACAAAGCCCGCAGCAGTGTGTTCGTAAGGGAATGACCCGCACGGGTACCTGTATAGTGGCCTAACAATGGCGCGCCAGCCAGCGCCAAATCGCCCAATGCATCCAACATCTTATGGCGCACAGGTTCATCTGCATGACGCAAACCACCGGGACTAAGAACCGTATCGCCATCAAAAACGACCGCATTTTCGCCAGCTTCACCACCAAGCGCAAGACCATTCGCTTGCATCGCATCCACATCCGCCTGACGGCAGAATGTGCGGCTGTCACACAGCTCACGCGCAAACGAGCCATTGTTCATCACCAGCGATTTTTTCTGGCGCCCAATCGCCGCATCCGCGAAATCAATTTCGAAATCAATCCGCAGCGTATCTGAGGGTGTAATTGTTGCAACAGCATCGCCGTCCCGAACAGTAACTTCCTTCAGCACTTCAAACGCCATCACCGGAGCCGCCTGCATTTGAACGCCCAATTCCATGATACCGCGCACAAAAGGTGCTGCAGAACCATCTAGGATTGGAACCTCAGGGCCGTCGATTTCGATGAGAGCATTGTGAATGCCACAACCTGCCAAAGCCGCCATCAAATGCTCAACCGTTGAGACCTGAAGGCCGGTCGCATTTTCCAATTTGGTACACAAGGGTGAGCGATTGACCGCATCCCAACGCGCAGGGATCATACGATCACCCAGTTGCACATCGGTACGTTTGAACCAGATACCATGATCAGGCGCTGCCGGCAGCACGGTTGCTGTCGCGGGTTTGCCTGAGTGCAGGCCCTTCCCTGCGAAGCTGATCGCTGTTTTTACAGTGTTCTGCACGTTGCCGCCTCTGGTTTTGATTCAAGTTTTCACTTGATTGCATCCTAGATACGAACCCTGCAGCCTGGATTCAAATCAATCATTGCAACCAACTGAAACATGACTGTCACAATCTGGCGCAATGTTGCCTCAAGCGTTATAACACCCCACTTTAAAACGAAAAAGGCCACCCGAAGGCGGCCTCTCGCATCACGAAATGATGGTTTTAGTTTGCTTGACGACGCAAGAACGCTGGGATCTCGATACGGTCCTGCTCCGGATCAGCTTCCTGACGCGGCTGAGGCGCTGCTGCGCTCTGCTGGCTTTGCACTGGCGGTTGCTGACGCGCAGGTTGGCTTGGGGCTGCGGCACGTGGTTGCGCCTCACCTTCTTGCGTTCCTGTCATGCGGTTAATCAATGAGTTGATACCAAAACGTGGACGCTCGCCCTGTGCAGCAGGAGCTGCCTGTGGCTGCGGTGCCGGTGCAGGCGCAGGGGCCTGCATTTGAGCACGCGGTTGCTCGGAAGGCGTTGCACGCTGGGCCGCAGCGCGAAGACGCGCCATTGCTTCTGGCGAAGGAGTGCCGGGAGTTGGTGCACGCGGCGCAATGAATGCTTCTGGCTCAGCTTCAAGGTACTCAGGCTCTGGCTCATAGGCGACCGGCTCTGGCGTGTAAGCCGGAGGAGGCACATCATCAGCAGCTTCTTGTACGGGTTCGTACCGCCGACCTTCAAACATGTCGCGTGGCTGTTCTGCACGAGCGACTTGCTGTGGCGCATCATCAAAGAAGCTTGGTGTTTGCGGCTCACTTGCAACTTGTTGAGGCGCGGTTTGAGCGGCAACAGGTGCAGCTACAGGCGTGCGCATTGGTGCAGGTGTCGCGGCCTCTTCAAGAACTTCGTTACTTAGCGGACGAGACATTGAGCGGCGTGGCACAGGCATATCTGTGTTAACGTCCAATGCATCGATACCCGTTGCAACAACGCTGACGCGCATAACGCCACCAAGCTCGGTATCCATTGTGGAACCAACGATGATGTTTGCTTCTGGGTCGACTTCTTCGCGAATACGGTTGGCCGCTTCGTCCAGTTCGAACAATGTCAGATCGTGACCGCCAGTAATGTTGATCAGAACACCCTTGGCACCGCGCAGGCTGATTTCGTCCAGCAGCGGGTTGGCAATTGCTTTTTCGGCGGCTTGGATGGCGCGATCTTCGCCTTCTGCCTCGCCTGTACCCATCATGGCCTTGCCCATTTCGTCCATCACGGCGCGAACATCAGCAAAGTCGAGGTTAATCAGACCCGGACGGACCATCAGGTCAGTCACGCCTTTAACACCTTGGTACAGAACATCATCAGCCAATGAGAATGCTTCAGTAAAGGTTGTTTTTTCATTGGCCAGACGGAACAGGTTCTGGTTGGGAATGATGATCAGTGTATCAACAACTTTTTGCAGCGCATCCACACCGTCTTCGGCCTGACGCATCCGCTTTGCGCCTTCAAACTGAAACGGCTTGGTGACAACACCAACCGTCAAAACACCCAACTCACGTGCGGCTTGTGCGATGATCGGCGCGGCACCTGTGCCTGTACCGCCCCCCATACCCGCAGTGATAAAGCACATGTGCGCGCCAGCAAGGTGGTCAACGATTTGCTCAATGCTTTCTTCGGCAGCTGCGGCACCAACAGTTGCGCGTGCGCCCGCACCCAGACCTTCAGTTACTTTGATACCCAGCTGAACACGGTTTTCTGCCTTGGCTTGCTGGAGCGCTTGCGCATCCGTGTTCGCCACAACGAAATCAACGCCATCGAGATTTTTCTCGATCATGTTGTTGACCGCGTTACCGCCTGCCCCGCCAACACCGAAAACGGTAATGCGTGGTTTTAAATCTTCCTGTCCCGGCATTGTAAGGTTCAAAGTCATCTTGGTTCCGCCTGTTCTTTTTTTTGCCCGCACCGCGCGGGTCGTATGTCCCAGTTTTCACTAACTTTAGACACAGCAACGGCAATCGTCACGTAAAAAAGGCGCTTTCAACACAAAATATGGGCATATTTTCGCAGTTTTCACGCGATATCTCGCCTACGGCGGCAAATCTAGCGGTCAAACGTCATTGGAGCACTACACGACAACGGGTTCGCGACACAATTGATGTGCGAAAAACCTAAAACACTAATTACGAAGGTCCTGCTCGACCTGAACTGCCTTTTTGAAAGGCTTATTGTGGCGCTACTTTAGCATGCCGTTATTACGACGTCACCCTTCAGGTTCACGCGTTGTTAATTTTTTTTGGACAAATTTCTGTTACATCAGCGACATCCGGCACGAGCCTGAATACCGGATACCCCCGTTGCTCACACAAAAGAACCCGAACTAGATGTGAGTGATCCCAGCGCACAACAATAGTTTCAGCTGTCAGCGGCCCCGTCTCAGTCGGTGGTGGTGTAAATGCCGCTTTGAAAACATCAACACATCGGCCCCAGCTCAACCGATTTGCTCGCCAACACCTCGAGTGAATGGACACACAAACAAACGCCTGCGATTCAAACCATCAGATAGAAACACGGCACGGCAGACATTGGCGCGCGGGAGTTCCCATTCAGCATTAATAAATATTGAACAGAAACTATTACAACTTCAGGTCACGTTGCCAAACAAAGCGGAAGTTACCAGTTGTCTTTAAACCACTTTACAGCCCGCTTTAGGGAACGTGCGGGGTAACGATCAGCCGGGATATCAAAGTCCCACCATTCGTCTTGCGGATTGGCCGCAAACAGCGCAAGCCCTACCGCCGACGAAAAACCCGGCCCCGTAGCAGCCTGTGGCAGGCCATGGACCCGCAGTGGACGTCCAAGGCGTACCTGCTGCCCCAAAATCTTTGTCGCCATCATATCAAGGCCAGGAATTTGGCTGCCACCACCCGTCAAAACAATCTGTTGGCTTGGAAGGTGATCAAAGCCTGCGGCATCCAGACGCGCGCGTACTTCTTCTAAGATTTCTTCAACACGCGGACGCATGATGCCAATCAGTTCAGCGCGACTGGCAGTGCGGCGATCATGTTCATAATCCCCCGTCTCGCCCCCAATTTCAATCATTTCACGATCATCCATGCCTGTCGCCTGGACCCCGCCATAGAATGTCTTGATGCGTTCCGCATTGGCGGTTGGCACCTGAAGGCCCATCGAAATGTCGGATGTAATGTGATCCCCACCCATGCGGATACTATCGGCGTAAATCATATGCTTTTTGATAAAGATCGACACGCCCGTTGCACCGCCGCCTAGATCAATACAGGCCGCGCCCAGCTCTTGCTCATCTTCTACTAGAGACGAAATGCCGGACACGTAAGCAGAAGAAGCTATGCCTGCCAGCTCAAGATCACAGCGCTTGATGCAATAGGCCAGATGCTGAATAGCTGCTGCATCCACGGTTAACATGTGCAGATCGACACTCAATTCATTGCCCAACTGGCCACGCGGGTCAATCAAACCACTGCGGTGATCGAGCGCAAAGTTAACAGGTTGGGCGTGTAAAACTTCGCGGCCTTCCCCGTACTCAGGCACATCACAGCTGCTTAATACGCGCGCAACGTCATCCTCGGTCACAACCTGATGCTCTAAGGATACTTGTGCATCCAAACCATAGCTGCGCGGATCACCACCGCTGAAACACGCAATCACGTGATCCACGCGGATGCCCGCCATCTTTTGCGCGGCTTGCAATGCGGTGCGGATGGCCCGCTCGGTTTCGCCCATTGCCGTAATTTCACCAAACCGCACACCACGTGAACGCGTTGTAGCAGCACCAATCACGCGAAAGCCTGACTGCCCCGCAAGCGAGCCAATCTCGCCTTCATCATCAAGACGAGCAGTGCCGTCAAACCGCAGCACCAATGCCGCGATCTTTGAGCTACCCACATCCAAAATAGCAACCACACCGCGCTGCATCGCGAGTTTGCGCATTTGCCGCATTGTGCGCTGGCTGTCATATAAATCGTTCATTTGTTTTTTGCCCTAAACGCTGCCTGTTGGGCCATCCGTTCTTCGGCGGCCTCATTTGTCATTTGCACTGTTGGTCGGCGTGCCAGCCGCATGTCCACCCGCGAAACATCACGGGTCAAAATATCCTGAGCCCCTTCAAGGGCGATCACACGCTCAAGCGCGCGCTGCGGGTTTCGGGCAGGCAACATGATGCGCTGATTACGATCCAGCACCACATCCCAACGCCGCGCGCCCATACGGACCAATCCGCGCAAACGCCCCCCCAATGGAGACGCAGCCTGAATAAGATCCAATGCCTCTTCAACGTGATCGTTCGCGCCTTCGCCCGCAATCAAGGGCAAGTCAGGGCGGGCATGGCGGCTGGTCGCCCCCGCCACGTAAATCCCACTTTCATCGACCAAGGCGAGGCCATCTTCTGTGCGCCACAATGCAACCGCTTTGCGCTGTTCTACATCAACCTGAAGAACGCCACCGGGACGGATGCGCACTGATGCAGACTTAACAGCAGATATCTTTGTAACAGTGGCCCGCATGTCATCCAAATCCAAATCGAAACTGGATATCGGGAAATCAAGCGGCAGACTTTCGCGGATGTAGGTTGCCAGTTCATCTTTGGCACCATCAACAGCCATCAGATTAACCATAAATTCCGGTCGGGTTTCGATTGTCGCGCGGGCCTCAGCAACCGTTTGCCGAATTGCGCTACGACGTCCCTCGTCTGCCAGATACAATGTACCCGCCACCAACGTAATGCAAAACGGAATACCTGCCCGCAATGTCAGGCGAATACCCGGCGTCAACATCAACCGCTGCAAACGCCATGACCAACGCGACGGCGCCGGATCAGCGCGGCCCGCGGCTGGGGTCTTGCGCCTTAACGCCCGCATGATGCGTCCTCCACCATCCATGCACAAAGCGCTGGAAAACTCATACCAGTTGCATGGGCCTGTTCGGGCGACAGTGATGTGCTGGTCATGCCGGGCTGTGTGTTTGTCTCAAGAAGGATCAGACCGTCAACACCGCGCGCCTCATCCCACCGAAAGTCAGTACGGCTCACGCCGCGGCATCCTAGCGCAGCGTGCGCGCGCAAGGCGTATTGCATGCACAAATCAAAGATGTCCTGCGGTATGTCCGCAGGCACAACATGGCTTGATCCGCCCTCTTTGTATTTTGCGTCATAATCATACCAGCCTGTGGTGATGATGTCGGTTACCGTCAAGGCGCGGTCACCGACAACAGTGGTTGTCAGCTCACGGCCGGGCGCAAATGTTTCAACCATAACGGTTTCAGGCATATCGCCGTCCAACTGCGGCGGTCCGTTGTTTTCAGCCTCTACCAGATAGACCCCTACTGAGGAGCCCTCATTGTTTGGCTTAACTACATAAGGCGGCGTCATGACATGACGGCTGCGCACCTCGTCCGCAGGGACAATCACACTCTCGACCACGGGCAAATCTGCGGCGCGAAAGATGTCTTTGCAACGCTGTTTGTCCATCGCCAAAGCGGAGGCCAAAACACCGGAATGCGTGTAAGGAATTTTCAACCATTCAAGGATACCTTGAATACACCCATCTTCACCCCAGCGGCCATGCAAACAATTAAGCACCGCATCAGGTTTCAGCGCTGTTAGAACAGCACAAAGGTCGGGGCCAGCATCGACCTCAACCACATCTTCATATCCGTATTCCCGCAGGGCGTCCGCGCACGCGCGTCCCGTGTCGAGTGACACCTCTCGTTCTGCCGAGGGTCCACCCATGAGTACCGCCACTGTCGGGTTTGTCCTGCTCGACATAACCCAGTGCCTCAATGTCCCGAGCCTTTTGGCCCTTATTGTTTATTGGTGTGCCGCTTTTTGCGACATTCGTTTTACAAACTGACGCTTATTTTTCGCCTATTCGCATAATTTCCCATTCTAGCGTGATACCGCTGGAATCGTAAACCTTTTTTCTCACTTCCTCGCCCAATCCTTCGAGATCTGCTGCCGTGGCATGCCCCGTATTGATCAGGAAATTGGCATGTTTGAGCGACATTTGGGCACCGCCACGCGTTGCCCCTTTCATTCCAGCGTCTTGGATGACTTTCCATGCCTTCAGGTCATGCACATCGTCGTCCAGCCCTGTTGAGCTGAAACCCGCCGGATTTCGGAATGTTGATCCTGCGCTGCGGTCTTTGGTCGGTTGGGTTGCGTCCCGCTTTGCCAATTGGTCTGCCATTCGCGCATGAAGTGTTGCTGGATCACCGGAAGGGGGCGCGAATGTTGCACTGACGATAACTGCGCCCTCGGGCAACGCGCTTTGGCGGTACTGGAAATTCAGATCGTCAGGGCTGAGCGCAATCAAATCCCCTGCCCGTGTCACCGCTTGGGCGCGCACAAAGTGATCTGCCGTATAGACACCGTAACAGCCCGCGTTCATGCGGACAGCGCCACCAATACTGCCCGGAATCGTACGCAAAAACGTCAGATCCAGCCCCGCGTCTGCCGCTTTTCGCGCGACATGCGCATCTAGCGCCCCAGCACCAGCAGTCACTTCGCCGCCGTCAATCTCGATACCGTTAAAACCACGCCCCAATCGCGTGACCAACGCACGCATTCCACCGTCACGCACAATCAGGTTTGAGCCGACGCCCATGGGAAAGACCTGAATATCCTTTGACAGATTCCGCAAAAAATTCTGTAGATCGTCAACGTCCGCAGGCTGAAACAGATAATCAGCAGGACCACCAACACGAAGCCAGGTCAGTTCTGACAGGTCACGTTGCGGGGTTAACTTGCCGCGCGGCACTGGGAGATCACTCATGAACGATCAACTTTACTTTCACGAAATCCACGGATCAATCGGCCCGCTAGAAACCCCGTGCCGACAGCACAAATAGCATACATCAATGCAGCAAGGTGTGCCGTCATTGCAGGCGGCGAAAACGGGCGCGCATCCAACCCTAGAACCATCCACGCAGTATTCAATGACATGCCAACCACCAGAATGACCACGAATAGCCCGAAGCGCTTATTGTAGCCCGCATAACCACACCCAAACATCCACAGAACGAGCCCGCCAACCAAAAGAAACAACATTTGATATTACTCCGCCGGGGTGTTGCCGCCAGCACGGCGCAACCAACGACCCAAATAAATCACTGGCCAGCGTAATACCGAACAGGCCGCAACAAGCACCAGCAGACCAACCCAAGGACCGTGTTGAAACACAACATAGCCCAAGATCGGAATACCAACTGCCACAAGAATATAGGCATTGCGCCAATGGTTATCGCGGCTAGGTGTCATGGCCAATACATTGGCAACCAGCGCCCATAGACACGAGAGGATTAGGGACAAGCTCATTCAGGAATCTCCGGATTCTCACCGCGCAAACGTGCAGCGATATATCGCAACGGATTGCGGAACATAGAAATAAAGGCCGCAAGGCCCAATAGCGCAAATATCCAGCCGAATTCCAGGCCAATCATGATAATCAGCACGGGCGCTGCCAACAACAGCGCAACACCAGGAATGTACTGTCTGCGCATGGGCAGACACGCCACGCCAACCGATGCAAAAACCCAACCGATGCTCAACCAAACGACCGTCATTGCAGTGTTTCTTTTAGATAAATTGTCTCAACCGCAAACATCACGCTGCTTTCCCTATTAGCGCGCGCACTGCGTAGGGAAGGCCGTTTGCCCAACCGCTAATTGTCCCTGCCCATAGGCAGACAACCATGTGGCCAGGGAGTGCCTGCCTTCCGCCAAGGCAGGCCAATACATCAGGCCCAACAACACCGGACAGCCTGCGAGGCCCCTGGTGGATAAACCCTGCAACGACGCACTACCGGACAACACCACCCACCCGGTACTCGCCCACAGACAACCC
>ERZ1027208.675-NODE-675-length-12424-cov-34.211416_pt1 | contig 12424 bp, 12 predicted proteins | sample MGYA00520867_ERZ1027208 | MGnify/ENA primary metagenome ERZ1027208 (study PRJEB33311, sample SAMEA4378413) | marine metagenome | biome: Marine biome; feature: Fjord; material: Water | collected 2014-07-20T08:00:00Z/2014-07-... | depth 75 m ...
ATGCTGGCTATATTTAAATAGACCAGTGCTTTAATTGTTTCTTTATTCATATTTTTTACCTTTAAATAAAAAAACCCGCTTAAAAAGCGGGCTTGTTATAACTCACTGCCGTCATTAGATCAGAAATACACATTCATGTTTTTACTGATTAACACATTCTGCTTAAGTAATATGCGCCGTTTAGCCAGCTTTAAAACACCCGATTCACGCCGCCAAATGTCTTTTCGGCTTCCGATCAGGGTATCTTCATCACGCTCTAAGCGGTTTCTATACACTAAAAAATTTGAGTAAACTAATAACTCATCCGTATTATCTGTTGTTTCAACTTCAATATTACTAATAATATGACAGTAGCGCGTTGCCGGGTCTTCCGACCAAGCTGTTCCTGTGTCTAAGCGAGCAAGACGCTTACCGATCTCTTCTAAATTATCGTTATAAAAAGCCATGCGGCTTGTATCGTTAAGTTGATCGGTTTTATCTTTTCTATAGCGTGTTTCAATGCCCGGCATAAAATAATGAATGTCGTCGGTCATCATCGCTGTCCACTCGCTGTAGTCTTCATCATCTAGCATTCTAGCTTCACGGTACAAACGCTGTTCTACTTCAGAAATAATGTCTGCTGAAGCAGTGTCATTGCCTTTTTCCAATATGTAAGCAGGTATTGACATCATAATTCTCCTTAAACTTTTTTCATGGTGGGAATGTCGCGCGTTGCACGCCCTGCTAAACGGCTTTTATAACGATCAGGTATATCAGACCATTCCTTCGCATTCATCATATCCGCCCAACGCTGATAAAAGAGGCGTTGATTGGAGTCATTATATTGCCCCCTATACACAATTCCCGGCATATCAGGCTGTACAATTTTTCTATTAATACCACAGGCGTAATGAAGTTTTTCTTGGCGTGTGACAACCCCTTTATTAACCGTTGTACAGTTTTCCCAGTTCTCACCATCATCCATTTCAAACGCACCGCCTGGGCCAAAGGTAGACATAACGCCTTTAGTCACCTCATCTTTTATCTCTTCGGCCATTTCTTTGTTGACGATAACCCATGTTTTCAATTCAAGTTCAAACGGCCCTTTAGGGTTCCACGTTCGAAAGGTGTGAATGCCGGGTAAAAAGGAAACATTGGGAAAAATAGACGCCGAAGCAACCGAACCAAATATTTTTGATCGAACGGCCCCTAGCCTTTTTTCCATTTGTGGGCGTATTCTGTCGTAATACTCCATCACTTTAGGGCGGCCCAGTAGGACAATGTCGCCAACCCCTTCCATACCAAACTCCCACCCGTGCCCATTAACACTTGCGTGATAGGAGTTTTGCATATCAACTGGGGGAAAAGGCTCTCCGTTATTCATGGCTCTACAGCCTGAGTTATGTGTCCAGCCTGCGTGGTAGGCATCACCAATAAAATTTTCTACCCCAAATTTCCAGTTAGCGCCAATAACAGATTTTATGGTACCGCCAACAAATTCTGTTCCACCTTCTTCATTGTCCAGCAGAGCATCAAGGTACCATCTAAAGTCACCTAGGTATGCCTCTAATGAGGGGGCAGTTTCATCAAATGTTGCAAAAATAAGTCCTTTATAACTGTCTATTTGAGCAACTGGTTTCAAACCCCATTCTGACTTATTAATGTCACCTTCATCATAGCAATACTCTTCATGCATGCCTTGCAGGCTGCCTTCCGTATCAAATGACCAACCATGATAATTACAGACGAATTGGCGTGTATTCCCTGCGTCTGCAAAACACACTTTATTGCCTCGATGCGGGCATGAGTTTAAAAATGCCTTAACTGTGTTGTCTTTCTGGCGAACAATGATGACATTGTCTTCACCCATGTGCGTGGTAATAAAATCGCCCGGTTTAGGGATTTGCGAATCATGCGCTAGAAATAACCAGCACCGTGCAAATATTTGATAAAGCTCTTGTTCGTAAATGGATTGTTCGGCAAAAATCCGACGATCAATCCACCCTTTCTCAATATCCATGTATTGACTATAATCTTCTGCCTGTTTTTTTTTATTATTCATGTGTGTATTTTCTCCTACCATATAAGGCGTTAGCTCATGTGGCTCCATATTGAAGGACGTTCACAAGGGCCAACGCTCAACCTCTAAATAAAATTCTTGCTCGCAAGAACGTTATTTAGTCAAGAAAATAATACTACACGCTACATATTTTAATTAAAACTGATTTAGATCACATTAAGTTTTGCTAATATTTGATAAGGGGTTTGGATGCCGCTATTCCTCACCCCTTTTTTACAACATAGATCTTTGATTATTAAGGTTTTTTAACCCTTCCCACCGCCGGCAACATTAATTGTTTCACCTGTGATATAAGATGATTCATCGGCTGCCAAAAAGGTAATGGCTGCGGCTAATTCTTCTGGGGTTCCAAATCTTTTCATCAACGTATCTCGCATGGTTTGCTCCATAACCCCTTCCATGCCTCGTTGATCAGCCTCTGAATAAGCTGATGTTGTTCTTGGTGTCGCACGTTGGCCTTGGTCAACCCCACCTGGAGCAACACAGTTAACACGCACATTATGCTCTGCTAACTCCATGGCCATACAGGTTGTAATCGCTTCAACACCGCCTTTAGCGGCAGAGTATGGAACCCGATTAACCCCACGAGTAGCGACTGATCCAACATTAACAATCACACCTGATTTTTGCTCAACAAAGTAAGGTACAACAGCACGACAGCACCAAAGTGTTGGCCATAATGAACGGTTTATTTCTTTTTCAATTTGATCATCTGGGTATTCCCAAAAAGGTTTTGCCCAAATAGTGCCACCAACATTGTGTACGGATACATCAATTTGACCAAATTTTTCAATCGTGGCCTCCATTACCTTTCTAGCACCAGCACTTGTTTCTAGGTCTGCAATGCACACCTCTGCAACACCACCATTGTCTATAATTTCTTTCTGAACTAATTTAGCTTGCTCTTCTGCCAAATCAGCAATCATTACTTTTCCGCCTTCTCGTGCAAAGCGTAAAGCGCATGCTTTGCCAATACCCTGAGCAGCCCCTGTGACCACGATGTTTTTACCTGAAAATCTATTATCCATTAAACTCTTCCTCTGTTTTTTATATTGACCTATCATAGATACCTAACAGTATACTACCAAGTCAAACTCTTAAATAATAAGGATAAATAATGAGTCATGTTAAGTTGTATGGTTTTCCTATCAGTACCTATGTTCGCTCTGTTCGCATTGCATTGGATGAGAAGGGTGTCGATTTTGAACTTATTCCTCACGCACCTAATACCGAGGAAATGCTTGCATTAAACCCCACCGGCAAGGTCCCTGCATTTAGTCACGATGATTTTATTCTGTTTGAAACTCAAGCCATTATTGAGTACATTGATGACGCATTCGAAGGCCCTTCACTAAAGCCTAGCGACGTTAAAAAACGCGCTATTATGAATCAATGGATCAGCTATATTAATGCTTATGTTTTCCAAGTGATGGTGCACGAAATTGTACTACTTCGGTTTGAAATTAGGCCAATGGACCAAGCCGTTATTGATGCGGCCATCCCTAAAACTAAGGAACAATTGGCTTTATTTGAAGCGTCCCTAACTGCATCTGATTATTTAGCAGATGATAAAGCAACTCTGGCTGACTTTATTTTATACCCCATTATTGCTTTTCTTGGCATGGTTCCCGAAGCCTCTTTAATGGCTGATTACCCAGCTGTCACTGCGTGGAAGCTACGAATGGAAGAAAAAGACAGTGTTAATAACTCTGCACCTGCTTTTTAACGCTGATTTACTGATGACTAAAGGAAGCCGCCTCGGCGGCTTTTTTACGTTTATTCATCTGCTTAAACGAGTGGATACATGCCAATTTAAAGTATGTCGCTGACGCTAGCTAACCGGTTCGCTTTAAAGCGATTTTTCCGAGGTGAGCCGGCAAAAAGCCTAAGCCTTTTGCTGAATCATCGGCGAATTTTTATATTACCTAACAAGGCTGGGTTAGCCTTAGCCGTTGTTATATTATTAATGCTTATTGCATCTATTAATTACAGCAACAGTATGGGGTTTGTTTTTACCTTTTTACTGGCCTCGGCTGCTCAAGTCTCGACCCTTTTTAGCTTTCGTAATTTATCGGGGCTAAGCATAAGTAGCATGAAGTGTGACCCTTGCTTTTTAGGCCAAACATCGGCTGCTTTATTTACCATCGAAGAGACTCAGGGACGTGAACGCTGGGCCATTACTGCAAAAATTGATCAGCGTATTGTTCATATTCCTCACATCAAGCCATATAGTCATTATCAATTATCAGTCCCCATCGTCCCTAAAGAGCGTGGCCTTTCAGCGCTTAACACCCTGACTCTTTCAAGCAGTTTCCCATTCGATATTTTTAGGGCCTGGAGCCCGCTTAGATTTAATCGACAAATACTCACTTATCCGAAACCTAAGAGTTTTAACCAGCCTTTAAGTGTCGGGCGGTTTCTACATAATGGTGATGCTTTGAGCAGCACACAAATGGGTACCGATGACTTTATTGGCTTTTCTCCCTACCAACATGGTCATCCCTTACATCTTATTAATTGGCATGCTTTGGCTAAAGAAAAGGGCTTGATGGTCTCTCAATTTTCTACTCAACAACAGGCTGAAACATGGGTCGACTGGTTTAATTGCTCAGCCACTAATACCGAATCAAAATTATCTGAACTATGCCAGTGGGTTTTAGATGCCAACACATTATCCATTAATTATGGTTTGCGCTTACCTCAATTAGATATTAAGCCATCACATGGCATTCTGCATCAGCAAACGTGTCTAAAAGCCCTGGCTGTTTTTAAGCAATCGCATGCAAACCGTTAACCTAAACCCAAGTTCACACCAATTGTTGCTCTTCATTTGCAGCTTATTAATTTTGCCGCATATCGGCACACTCCAAACACTGTTTATTGTGATTGGCTTTTGCCTATTAGGCTGGTCTTTCCTAACCCTTTACTTTAAGCAACTATCTCCCAGTAAATGGTTGTTACTGCCACTGTCTTTGGGTTTAGCCTTTTTAGTTTTTAAGTTTCACGGCATGTCTTTAGGACGAGAGGCCAGCTCTTCTTTTTTACTTGTTTTAATGGGTTTAAAGTTACTGGAGTGTCGTCAGAAGAGGGATGTAACAGCCGTTATTTTTCTTTGTTTTTTTGTACTAATTACACCATTCTTGTTTGAGCAAACCATTCCTCTGACCATTTATAGCTTTCTCATTTTTTTTCTTTTATTAACCATGATGGTGGTCAACAGTAGTCAAGAAAAGAGCTTGAAAACAACTTATATTTATCGTTTTTCAGCCATCATTCTATTACTGTCTATCCCCCTGATGTTGATAGGCTTTATCCTTTTCCCACGAATGATTGGCCCACTTTGGGCTATGCCAAGTGATTCAAATACAGCGGTAAGTGGTATTTCTAACAGCATCAACCCTGGTAATATTTCTAAACTGGTTTTATCAAAACAACAAGCCTTTAGTGTGCAATTTAACGGTCAATCTCCAGCTTATGCCCAACTCTATTGGCGTGGCCCAGTATTCTGGAATACCGATGGCAGGCAATGGACCCTTTCACCACCTAAAAAACTCATTAATACCGCTAACCTCCCACCTGCCACCGCTACTTATTCTTACCAATTAATGATGCAGCCTACCCAGCAGCACTGGGTTTATAGCTTAGACACGCCTCGTTCGGCTCCCAGTTCTTTGATACTCTCTCAAGACTATCAACTGATTAGTCCAAAAAAAATATCACGCACTCAAGCGTTTAAAATAACGTCTTCGCTAAACCCCGTTACTGACCCGGTACTGTCACCTGAGGCTAGACAACGTGCCTTAGCCTTACCATCAACTACCGATGATAGGGTTTTTAAGCTTGCTAAACAGTGGCAACATAATAACCCCTCTAGTATTGAAGTTATTAACCAGGGGTTATCCTACTTTAACCAACAAAAATTTTATTACACTTTAACACCGCCTTCCTTAGGAAAAGACCCTGTTAGTGAGTTTCTATTTCATACTAAAAAAGGTTTTTGCGGTCATTATGCAACCAGCTTTTCTGTGGTGCTTCGAGCAGCTGGAATTCCGTCTAGATTAGTTGCTGGTTATTTAGGTGGTCGTTATAACGAAGTAGGGGGCTTTTGGGATGTTCGCCAATCTGATGCCCACGTATGGGTAGAAGCATGGGTCGATAATATCGGTTGGATGCGTGTCGACCCAACCGCCGCTATAGCACCGGAACGTATTCAATTTAGTCTGGATAATGAACAACAGTTTGGAGATGAGGTTAAGTTTCTTATCGACTCACCGACTGGGATATCTTTATGGTTACGTCAATTAGAATCCCTTGCATTGACCATTGATTATTATTGGCAAAATAGTGTACTTGCTTATGGGCCTGAGGTGCAGAACCAGTTTTTATCAACTGTTGGCATCAATGGTTGGGAGGATATGATGCTGACACTCAGTAGTCTAGCAGCCCTTATTTTAGTAAGTGTTACACTTTATATTTACCGCATAAGTCGCCTAAAATTAGACCCTTGCCAACGAGTTTACTTGCGTTTCTGTCGGCGACTTAAACGCCATTTTTTCGAAAAACACCCAGGGGAAACCTCTAAACACTACTTTGAACGAATTATTGAGGTTGATCCTACCCTGTCTAAGCCACTAAGCGCAGTTCGCCAGTCTTATTTGAATTGCCGCTATGCTAAAGCAGACATTCAACCGCTAATAACCGCCATTAAGGCCTTTAAATGTTAATATTTATTTTCCAATACAAAATGATGAGAAAATTTCGCCTAATAAATCATCAGCTGTCAATGCACCTGTAATCTCCGACAAGGCCCGTTGAGCCTGTCTCATATCTTCTGCAAATAACTCACCGGCCTGATGTTCAGAAAACTGCTGAACACCTGTTAAATAAAGCTGCTCTGATGTCTTTAGTGCGTCTAAATGCCTTCGCCTAGCCATAAAAACACCTTGTTCGCCGGTATGAAAACCCATACATTCTTTTAAGTGTTGCCTTAAATCACTTAGGCCTTCTGTTGTTTTCATCGACACATTAATGACCGGTTCCTTTCCTACTAAAGACAGCCCAGCGGGTGTCGCAGTTAAATCAATTTTGTTATAAACAATACTAACCGGAATGGATGCTGGAATTGACTTCAGCCGCTCTGTGTAAGAGTAATCGTCGCGCTCTCTATCATCGATAACTAATAACACTCTATCTGCTTTTTGGATGGCTGAATGAGCACGCTTAACACCTTCTTTTTCAACTATATCATCTGTGTCGCGCAAACCTGCTGTATCGATGATATGCAGTGGCATCCCATCAATTTGAATGTGTTCTTTAAGCGTATCACGTGTTGTACCTGCTATTTCTGTCACGATAGCGGTATCTTTTTGAGTGAGTGCATTTAATAAGCTAGATTTACCCGCATTTGGGCTACCCGCCAGCACAATACTCATGCCTTCTCTTAATAAACTGCCTTGCTTCGCAACTTTTTGAATATGTTCAAATTGTTGCTTAGTGCTACTTAATTTAAGTGCCAGTTCATCGCTACCTAAAAAATCAATGTCTTCATCACTAAAATCTATGGCTGACTCAACATACAAACGAATGTTGGTAATTTTTTGCTGTAGCGCCTCTATTTGTTTTGAAAACTCCCCTTGTAAGGAACGCTGTGCAGACCGGACCGCTTGTTCGGTACCTGCATCAATAACATCAGCCACGGCTTCTGCCTGAGCGAGATCTAACTTATTGTTTAGGAAGGCCCGTTCGGTAAACTCACCGGCCCTTGCTAGTCGAGCCCCTAAATTAAGCACACGTTTTAAGACCATATCTAAAATAACAGGGCCGCCATGGCCTTGTAATTCAAGTGTATCTTCCCCAGTGTAAGACGCTGGCCCCTTGAAAAAAATCACCAATCCTGAATCTAATACAGATTGATCAGAGTTTTTAAAGGATTTTAAATACGCTTGCCTTGGTGTTAATGCTTGTCCAACAATTTCTTCGCAAATAAACTGAGTATTCGGCCCACTTACACGAATAATGCCAATTCCGCCACGGCCACTTGCCGTCGCTATGGCTGCAATCGTATCGTTTTCGTCTACCATTCGCTAAGCCACTATTTTTTTGCAGCCGACTCTATTTGTTTCATAATATAGCTTTGCTGCATGATGGTTAACACATTATTAACAATCCAGTACAGTACCAATCCCGATGGGAAAAAAGCAAAGAAACCTGTAAACATAATCGGCAACATTTGCATCATTTTCTTTTGCATTGGATCAACAGGCGCAGGGTTTAAACGCTGTTGCAAGAACATTGTTATACCGTAAATAACCGGTAGGATAAAATAAGGATCAGCAGCAGATAGGTTATCTATCCACAACATAAAAGGAGCCTGTCTTAAATCAACACTTTCAAGTAGAACCCAATACAAAGAAATAAAGACGGGGATTTGAACTAAAATCGGTAAACAGCCACCCAGTGGGTTTATTTTTTCTGTTTTATACAACTCCATCATCGCTTGGTTCATTTTCTGCTTATCATCACCAAGGCGCTCTTTTAAAGCAACAATTCGTGGTTGAACCAGTTTCATGTGCGCCATTGAACGGTAGCTTTTTTCAGACAGCTTGTAAAAAAGCGCCTTAATGGTCAGCGTGACCAAAATAATAGCCAATCCCCAGTTACCAACAAAGGAGTAAAAGAAGCTTAGAAGCCAGTAAATGGGTTCAGCTATAATGGTTAGCTTTCCATAATCTACCATTAGAATAAGGCCTTCGGCCGTACTTGCTAGTTGCTCTTGAATTTTAGGACCAGCGAATAACGTCGCATTAATGACTTTACTTTCACCCGCTAGAATACTCTTATTCGGCGAGTAAGCGCCCATAACATATAAGCCACCATCAAGTGCTTTAGTATAATATTGGTATTGGTTATCTCTTTCAGGAATCCATGCAACACCAAAGTAGTGCTGAATCATACCTAGCCAGCCATTGGTTGCGCCACGCTTTAGGTTTTCATCTTGCATGTCACCAAAATCAATTTTTTGATATTTATCTTCCTCTGTATACAACACTCCACCGGTATAAGTATAAATAAACGAATTGGCTTTCTCTTCTGTAAAGTCATTCCGTTTTATCTGCATATACTCTCTTACCGGCCAATCGGAAACTGATTGGTTGGTAATATGTGTTTGCACATCGACCTTATAGCTTCCCTTCTTAAACAGGTAAGTCTTAACGACTGACACACCATTATCATTTACCCAAGTAAAAGGAACGCTTAGTGTATCGCCTGTTAAGGTGTAGCTCTGCTGCGCAGTCTGCCATATTGCATGGTGATTTGGGCTATCACCCGTTCCTGCAATTAAACCAGACTCAATAACAAAAATTTTCGGCATCTCGTCATTCAATAAGGTAATGACTTCTTCTTGCCCCTTTTCTACTGGATAATTTAGAAGCTGTAGTTGGCTAATACTCGCACCTAAGGTACTTATTTTTAGGTCGTAAACATCCGTTAAAATATGAATAAATTCAGGTTTTTTCGCTAAACCATTGGCGGGGGTTACTGCCTGATTACTTACTGAAACATTAGCCTCTAATGCTGCCTTTGGAACATCATCTGCTATATTTTCTTCCAGTTGACCCGTTTGAACAGTAGCTGGCAGTGTTGGCTGAGCATAATCTGTTTGCCAAGCTTGCCAAATAAGAACTGAGACGAATGCTAACGCTGCAAAAAGGAGGGTTCTTTGATTATCCATGATTTTTTTTAGGTAGGGGTAAGGGGTCTACACCACCTTTGCAAAAAGGGTGGCAACGTAAAATTCTATGAGTTGATAAGTATAATGCTTTATGCGGTTTATATTCTTCAAATGCTTGAAGGGCATACGCTGAACACGTGGGGTAAAACCGACAACGACTAGCAATAACAGGGCTAATAAATAAGCGGTAAAATTTAATGATTAAAATAAAGACTTTACTCATTAATAATTAGTTTTGCCCAATGTTTTGTGATGGATGCAGCAAGCTCTACTTTACTGGCCTGTGCTGCGTTATGCCGACAAAGAACGACTAGATCAACTGTTTTAAGCTGATTTTTATTTTGCCTAAATGTCTCTCTAATAACCCGCTTAATCCGGTTTCTTTGTACCGCTTTTTTTACACTTTTTTTAGCTATCGCTAAACCAAGTCGAGCGCCTTGTTCAGAGGTTTCCTTTACTAAAACGGTAAATAAGGCATCCGTACTTCTTTTAGCGCCCTTAAATACATTTGCATATTCGGGCGCTGTATTTAGCCTATCTTGCTTACTAAACGCTTGTAAGGCTATCTTCTTAACAGTTAGGCTGATAAACGAGCACGGCCTTTAGCACGACGTGCATTAATGATCTTACGCCCTGACTTGGTAGCCATTCTTGATCTGAAACCGTGTGTACGTGCTCTTTTTAAATTACTTGGTTGAAATGTTCTTTTCATGGTGATCTTCCTGTTTAAAGCATTGTTTAGTATATAGAAAGGAAATACTCGATTCCCTTTCTTGAAAAAGACTGCGCATATTACTTATTTTTAGTTTTAAAGTCAATCAGATATCTTAGCTAAACTATTATTACTATAAGGTTTTTAGCCGATATTAATTAATATTGGGTAGCTGTTTCTTTGTTACTAGTTGTTAATGAAGCTCGCTCAATATTTTTTGAGCTAAACAGAGATTAATAGAAAAGGAGGGTGCTTTACGTTATCCCTAATGCTTCCTTAATGTCTGGAAGTGCTTTTTCTACACATTTTTCACCCTCTTCAATGGTTTCGCTGGCCCGATAAAACTCCAATAGGCCTACCTTGGATAACTTTGGGGCCAATAAAATATCTGGTGGGTCACCTGCTAAACGACTTCTGGTAATTTTATCTTGAGTAATATTAATTGAGCCGGCTATAGCATCAATAAGCCCAGGAGGCTGTTCGTTGTCTTTAGTGACTGGCATTAACGAGCCAGTGTATTCTTTAAACAAGCTCGCCACCTTATTGCTAAAACCTTTATTGGGTGTCTCTTCACCCTTTATGTTATTAAAATGCCTTCCCACTAAATCACCATTCAAATTAACGGCAATAACAATATCCGCACCTAATGCTTTACACACGGAGACCGGTACCGGGTTAACTAGACCACCATCGACAAGCCAACGGTTTGCATTATTAATGGCTGGAAATAACCCAGGCATTGAGATCGATGCTAACACTGCTTCAACTACCGATCCCTTTGAATGCCATATTTCTCTACCTGAGGTTAACTCAGTTGATACTGAGGCATACTGTTTCATTGTGTTCTCAATCAGCGTCAGGTCATCAGCAACATATGTATTGAGGAAATCATGTAAACGTTGTTGATTCACAAAACCATTCAGTGAGCGATTAAGTTCAAAAAATCGCGCAACATCAAAAGCCCTTAAGGAACGAACGGACTCTTCTAGTTTGGTTATTTTGTTGCAAACATAAGAGGCACCAACCAATGCCCCAATTGATGTTCCACAAACAACATCAGGGTGTATGTTTTGTTTTGCCAAGGCTTTCAAAACGCCAATGTGTGACCACCCCCGTGCTGAACCACTGCCTAATGCCAAGCCTAATACTAATTTTTTTGTCATTTTTCTACTTATCCACCGTTATCAGTCACTATTTTTACTGATGTCCATTCATTTTAGTATTTGCTGCATCCCAATGCGATTGCAGAATAATTTTAGAACCTGATCCACAGCCAATAACTGATTTCATCACCTCTTCTACTGGCACATCAATTCTATAAATACACGAGGGAGGTAAATGAAAAATATTACCTGATGTTGGGTTGGGCCCTGTGGGAACAAATACACTGCAATACCCATTCGGGTGTTCATCAGTAATAAAAGCCGTCATTAAGGCTTCATTTCCGAAAGGTTTAATCAATGCCACTGCGGAATAGCTTGAGGAACGCTGCCCAAAAAGTTGTTGAAAAGTTTCTGTGGTTAAACGGTAACCAGGAATCAGTTTACCGAGTAGTGCCTCTGTTTTAGCATGAATATAGGCACCAACTTGAGTTTTAACAATAATTCCAATGATGAAACAACTTAAGCCAATCGCTAAAATAACCAGTAAGTTAACCAGTATTTCCTGCATATTTGATTTAGCAACAATGATTTGGGTTAAGGGTTGAATAAGACTGCTAACCCACTGAAAGACCCAGTTAAATACAATCAGTAATAGTGCTGTCGGGAAGATAACACTTAACCCACCCAGCAAAGATGTTTTTATAACACCTTGTAGTTTCTTGTAATACAAACCTAACTTCATTGATATAGCCCTCGTGGTTTTAAAAAGCTTAATTTTTCTTAAGCTAGATAGCGAATAAGCGACTATATAATATTAT
>ERZ1027208.676-NODE-676-length-12424-cov-8.002264_pt1 | contig 12424 bp, 14 predicted proteins | sample MGYA00520867_ERZ1027208 | MGnify/ENA primary metagenome ERZ1027208 (study PRJEB33311, sample SAMEA4378413) | marine metagenome | biome: Marine biome; feature: Fjord; material: Water | collected 2014-07-20T08:00:00Z/2014-07-... | depth 75 m ...
TGCATTGCGCAGGACGTTGACAGTGGTGAGGTGTTGATGATGGCTTGGATGAATCGCGAATCTCTGCAATTGACCGCAGAAGAAGGCAGAGCGGTCTACTGGTCACGATCTCGGCAGAAATTATGGCGCAAAGGCGAAAGTTCTGGCCATATTCAACGAGTCAGTGAAGTACGTCTCGATTGTGACGAAGACGTCATCATCTTGCAGGTAGAGCAAATCGGTGGAATGGCCTGCCATACTGGCCGAGAGTCGTGCTTTTACCGAGTACTAACCGACGGTGAGTGGGTCAGCGTTGATCCGGTCATCAAAGACCCTAAAGAGATTTACTCATGAGCGATGTACTGACTCAACTCAGCCAAATTTTGGAACAGCGCAAACAATCCAAAGATGGCGAGGCCTCGTACGTGGCCAGCCTGCACTTAAAAGGGCTGAACAAAATACTGGAAAAGGTCGGTGAAGAGGCGGTGGAAACCGTACTTGCCGCCAAAGACGCTCAGACCAGTGGCGACAACAGTGACGTTATCTACGAAACCGCCGATCTCTGGTTTCACTCGCTGGTAATGTTGTCTCACCTCGGTGAAGATGCCAGCGCCGTGCTTGACGAGCTGGCTCGTCGTTTTGACATGTCTGGGCACCAAGAAAAAGCATCGCGTAACAAATAATTTAATTAAACAGATAGTTTCGGGAGAATTATTATGGGTATTGGTGGAATTGGCATTTGGCAGTTACTCATCATCCTAGTCATCGTCTTGATGTTGTTTGGCACTAAACGTCTGCGGGGCCTAGGTGGTGATTTGGGCGGCGCAATCAAAGGCTTCAAAAAAGCAGTCAGTGAAGAACCGGCTGAAAAAGTTGAAGACCAATCAGCAGACGACTCGCAGACCGTTGAAAAAGTCATCGAGAATGAAGCCGAAAAAGCCGACAGTAAGAAGTAAGCGGCGTGTTTGATATTGGTTTTTTTGAATTACTGGTGATCGGTGTTGTCGGCTTGCTGGTAATCGGCCCTGAACAATTGCCCGGAGCCCTGCGTACCTTGGCTCTTTGGTGGGGTCGGTTCAAGCGCGGCTTGCAAAGCACTCGCGCCGAATTCGAACAGCAAATTGGCGCCGATGATATTCGTCGACAACTGCACAATGAAGAAGTCATGCAGCGTTTGAACGCGACCAAACAAGAAATCGAACAATCCGTTAATGAGAACATTGCGGATATCGAAAAAAATGCAGCAGTCGATATAAACACTGCATCCACGACTGCCGCTGCCGATGGCGAAAACACCCCCTCACAAAAGTCTTAATGGTATGAGCGCTCCAAACGACCAAGAAATGCCTCTCATTCAACACCTGGTTGAATTGCGAAATCGGCTTATGCGAATCGTCTTGTTTGTGCTGGTTATTTTTTCGGGACTGTTTTATTTCGCCAATGATATTTACAGTTTTGTATCAGAACCCTTGCAGCGCTACCTTCCCGAAAACAGTACCATGATTGCGACCGAAGTCGCGTCACCATTTCTAACACCGTTCAAGTTAACTTTTTTCTTGGCGTTGTTTATGGCGATGCCATTTGTACTATTTCAAATTTGGTCGTTTATTTCTCCCGCGCTTTATCAAAAAGAGAAGCGTTTAGCGGTTCCCTTGTTGATATCCAGCATCATATTGTTCTACGCCGGAATGGCCTTTGCCTACTTTGTCGTCTTTCCAATCATTTTTGGATTTTTCACCAGCGTCGGACCCACCGACGTAACGGTAATGACTGACATTAGCAGCTATCTCGACTTTGTCTTAAAGCTATTTTTTGCCTTCGGCGTGGCCTTTGAGATCCCTATCGTCGCCATTATACTGATCGTCGCAGGCGTTATTTCAGCGGATGGTCTGGCGCAAAAACGCCCCTACATTGTGGTCTTCTGTTTTGTTCTTGGCATGCTGCTCACCCCTCCCGATGTTATTTCGCAATCGCTGCTGGCGATTCCCATGTGGTTATTGTTTGAAGTAGGGCTGTTATTTGGCCGCATGCTAAGCCGCAACAAAAGTGAAGCCTCAACCTCAGAGAGTTAGGTTCGCGGCGCGCAAAATCGCAGCGCCGTATCCACCCTGAGACTCAGCCTATCGCCAAAACCCCGTCGGCGACACAAGTCACCACTACATCAATCGAAAACGACATTCTCGGCGGGGAACTTCATTCAACTTCCATCATCCAACCACAAGGGTCTACAATAACCAAAGACCTTGCCTTATTCGGCTAGACACCATCATCGGAGTACAACATGTCGCTGTTTTCCCCTTTTCGCTTATCATCCCTATTCTTGGCTACCAGCATATTGGCCAGTTTGCCGTTGATAGCCGATGAGACGCCCCTAGAGAACGACAAGCCAGTAGACGTTGAGGTGGCAGCCCAAACCGATGCCCCCAAAGACAACGGTATCTTACCCCTCGATGATCTGCGTACCTTTACCAAGGTGTATGAGCATATCCGCAAAGGTTATGTCGAAGAAATAGATGACAGCACTCTGTTGGAATACGCCATAAAAGGCATGCTGTCTGAACTCGACCCACACTCATCCTACTTAAACGCCAACTCCTTTGATGACTTACAGGTCAACACTACCGGCGAGTTTGGCGGTTTAGGCATCGAAGTCGGGATGGAGAATGGCTTCGTCAAAGTGATCTCTCCCATTGATGACACGCCCGCGGCTAAAGCCGGTGTAGAGGCTGGCGACCTGATCATTAAGCTCGATGACAAGCCGGTAAAAGGCATAGGTTTGGGCGAGGCCGTTGATATGATGCGCGGCGCCAAGGGCAGCGATATTACCCTCACCATCGTGCGCGACGGCGTCGATCAACCCTTTGATCTAGTCATTACTCGCGACACTATCAAAGTGCAAAGCGTGCGCTCACGCATTCTAGAAGACGACTACGGCTATATTCGGATTGCTCAGTTTCAAGTGCGCACCGGCAAAGACACCCAAGAAGCTATTGAAACGCTGCGCAAAGAGAGCCCCGAGCTAAAGGGCATCATTTTGGATTTACGCAATAATCCCGGCGGTGTATTACAAGCCTCTGTTGAGGTCGCTGACGCCTTTTTGGATGAGGGCCTGATTGTCTACACCGAGGGCCGACTCAACAAAACGGAGCTTCGCTATGAAGCGGAGCCCGGCGATTTAACCGAAGGCCTGCCCATCGTTGTATTGATTAATGACGGCTCGGCATCCGCGTCAGAGATTGTTGCCGGAGCCCTACAAGATCATCGCCGTGCGGTCATACTGGGTACTCAGAGCTTTGGTAAGGGCTCAGTGCAAACGGTTATTCCGCTCAATGAAAATATTGCCATCAAGCTCACGACCGCTCTGTACTTCACCCCCAATGGCCGCTCTATTCAAGCGCAGGGTATCGAGCCAGATATCGAGGTCGAACGCGCTAAAGTCACGGCTCTTCGCAGCCGCGGCCGCACCACAGAGGCAGATCTTAAAGGCCGACTGGACAATGGCAATGGCGGCGACGCCGTCGACAGTAAAACTCGAACTGAGCGCGATCGCGACGATCTATTCAAGCGCGACAATCAAATGTTTGAAGCCTTAAACTTGCTTAAAGGCATCAATCTCTTTGGCAACCATAAGCCACAGGCCGCCCGTAAATCGGTCGCGGCTCTCGAAGATTAAGACTCTTAGTTAAAACCCTTGATCAGGATGCTTCTGATCAAGGGAACTTCCCTTCTATCATCGACTCTAATTTTGCTCACAAGAGATTTACCCTCCCGCCGGTTTCACCTTCCCATAGGTTAACTTTCAGGATGAGTTATCTAAATCCCAAGTTATTTGAACCTAAGCTGTTCGAACCTAAGTTAGCGGAATTTTCAGTATGTCGATCACCATCAAGAGCGCCTTAGTGGCAACACTTTTCGCAAGCACCGCCGGTACCATACACGGTCTCGATCTAGACGATCGTCTCGCCTACCAATACCAAACATGGACCACATCGCAACAAGTACGCAGCGCCTCGCTGTGGCTACCTGATTATCAGGTTGAGCAAGAAGCTATAGTGCTGCAAGGCGTCAGCGATAATCTCTCGGGCATTACCTACAACCCCGATACCGAGAGTTTGTGGGTGGTGATCAATCAGCCGACCCAATTGATAGAGCTGGATGCACAGCTACAGCCTCGGCGCTACATCCCATTGACTAACTTTCATGATACCGAGGCCGTGGCTTATGCTGGGGACGGCCGCTTCGTTATTGCCGATGAGCGTATTCAGTCTGTGGTGATCGCCCGCGTCGATGAGAACACCCTCTCGCTGGATAAAGAACAGCTGCCGCAGCTGACCCTCAATACCGGTGGAGAAAACAACAAGGGTCTCGAAGGCCTTGCCATCAACCCCAGTGACAACACCATCTTTGCGGTCAGAGAGCGCGACCCAATGGAGCTCTTCAGCATTACAGGGCTGCTCGACAGGAGCGATAATATCCGTATTGATAACCCGCTCAGCGAGAGCATAAACAGCACCTATTGGAATGACTTATCGGGCCTTCATTTCGATGCTCAGACAGGTAACTTTTTGATTTTAAGCGATGAGGCCAAATTGCTCAGCTCTATGAGCCTCACGGGGGATACCATTAGCCATATGGATTTAGAAGCGGGGTTCAACGGCTTGACCAGAGACATCCCACAAGCAGAAGGCGTTACTCTTGATTCCCACAACAACCTCTACATCGTCAGCGAGCCCAACCTGATCTATCGCTTTAAGCAACGCTGATTTAGCGGTTATGGTATATTGCCTAACCACTGCCTCTCGAGATTACACCGACGTTGAAAACCTCTATTCTCACCCGTGTATTTCTCGTTTGGGCCTGTCTGTTGTCCGGCCAAAGCGCCGCTCAGATTCAACCTGAAACGCTGACCAAAGCAAGTAATTTGGTCGAGACAGCAACCAACCCCGAAAGCCCTGCAGCGCATTCCAGCGACTTAACCGAAAAAGCCGTTACACAGAATCAAGCCGCTTTCGACACGGTAAAAATCGCAATTCTTATCGATGATCTGGGTTATAACTTGCGCCAAGGTGTCGCCGCTGCGCGCTTGCCCGGCGCCTTAACCCTAGCGGTCTTGCCCCATAGCCCTAACGGTATCGCTATCGCCGAGTTAGGTCATCAGCAGGGGAAACTGATCATGCTCCACGCCCCTATGAGCAATGTGCAAAGACTCCCGCTAGACGCTGGTGGGCTCACCGAAACTATGTCGCAACAAGAGTTTGTCGATGTTCTGTATCAGAACTTAGAGGCGATACCTCATGTGCAGGGGCTCAACAATCATATGGGGAGCTATCTAACCCAGTTAGACGCTCCTATGGCGTGGCTGATGGAAACTCTCGCGCGCGAGAACCTCTTTTTTATCGACAGCCGAACAAGTGCGCAGAGCATCGCTTGGGAAACGGCGCAAAGCTTTCACGTTCCAACCCGTAAACGCGATGTATTTCTCGATAACAAACGTGATCAGGCCGCCATTGGCGAGCAGTTCGATCAGTTGCTACGCATTGCCAAACGCCGAGGCAACGCCATCGCCATCGGTCACCCCTACCCTGAAACCATTGCATTTTTGGCCGGCGTTATTCCCAGCTTACACGAGCTCGGGGTTGAATTAGTCCCCGTCACCCAGCTAATCCCCGCTTCGCACACCGGCGATGGGACATCGAGATTGAGTCAACAGTAATCAGCGCGAGCGGATATAACCAGCTCACGCTTAAGAGACAATACTTCTAACGCCATGATCGTACTCGGCGCCTGATAAGCCTATGATGAAGGCGAAAAAGCTTATTTGGTCACAAAATCCGTTAGATTGGGCGTGTGTTTACTCAAGCTACTTGACGTGTCGAAAAATATCGCTACAGTTTCGCCATCGTTTGTGTTGATCGGTGCGGGCAGCAAGTTGTGCTAAAGTCTGCGCGCGAATTACCGAACACAGGAAGTGGACGATGGAGGTTGGCAACAACCAACATAAAAACTATAACCTTCAACAAGGTGAAAAGGTGACTCTATGATGAACACTCGTCATGGTGAGCAAGGACAGCCACCAACAAGAAATGAACGATTCTTTGAGCAAGACAGCTATTGGTATTACACCACTCGAGAAGGTGTGGATATCGGCCCTTTCGACAATCGAAACGACGCTATCGTTGGCTGCACAGATTTTATCGACTTTATCGGCGTTGCAGACCCGTCGTTCTCTTCGACACTGCAACAGTACAGCCGCTGCGCCTAACCACCTCAACGTTAGAGGCGCAACTGAAGAATAAAGACCGAGAGCAGAGATAGAGAGCAGAGACCCAAAAAAGGGGCTTTCCAATTAATGGAAAGCCCCTTTTTTGTATCCGTCGGTAAAACTAACTTAAAGCCTAACTTCCACACCTTGCGATTGCATAAACTGCTTTGCTTCAGGCACCGAGTATTCACCGAAATGAAAGATACTGGCTGCCAGTACCGCATCAGCTCGCCCTTTTTTCACCCCATCCACCAAATGTTGTAAATCACCAACACCGCCGGAGGCAATCACTGGCACAGAGACGGCATCACTAATCGCACGAGTCACGCCTAAATCGAAACCGTTTTTAGTGCCATCGCGGTCCATACTGGTTAGCAAAATCTCACCGGCACCATAGTCAGCCATTTTTGTGGCCCACTCAACCGCGTCAATCCCGGTAGGTTTACGGCCACCGTGCGTGAAAATCTCCCAACGCCCGGGTTCACCCTCGGCGCTCACTCTTTTGGCGTCAATAGCCACAACAATACACTGAGCCCCAAACCGCTCAGACGCTTCGCGCACAAAATCTGGGTTGTGCACCGCTGCGGAATTAATGCTGACTTTGTCGGCACCCGCATTGAGCATGGTACGGATATCGTCAATAGTACGAATACCGCCGCCAACGGTCAGTGGAATAAAAACTTCCGAGGCAATCTGCTCGACCGTGTGAACCGTGGTATCACGCCCTTCATGCGTGGCTGTGATATCGAGAAATGTTATCTCATCTGCGCCCTGCTCATTGTAGCGCTTGGCGATTTCCACCGGATCACCTGCATCGCGAATACCAACAAAATTAACGCCTTTGACAACGCGGCCATTGTCGACATCTAAGCAGGGGATAATTCGTTTTGCGAGAGCCATAAGTACCTGTTCGAAGTTTTTTGAAGTGTTCTAGGTGATAATACCAAAGCGCTATTGTACCGCAAACTAAGCGGCTTAGGCAGCCACCAGATAGAGTGCGATGGGCTCACATCAAAAAGAAGAGTCTGCGCGTCGACTCGATTTATCTTGGTACATACGAGAGTCCCCCAAACGCAGCAGGGTCGCTAAATCTGCGCCGTCATCAGGGTAGTGAGCACTGCCGACGCTAATCCCAACCTGATAAGTACCGGCCTCTATGTGGATGGGCCGGAGCAAGGCATCGCGCAAACGGCTGACGACCCCAAACCGTTGCGCGTCAGACAAACTGCCGCCGATCACCACCAAGAATTCATCACCTCCCCAGCGCCCCAAATCTTCATGTCCTCTTAACACCGATCTCAATCGCGATGCGACTTCACACAAGACGACATCGCCATTATCATGCCCGGCCTCGTCGTTAATACACTTAAAATCATTGAGGTCGCAAAAAAAGACGTGGCACTCGCCATCGTCTCGCATCGCTCGAGCCAACGCTTTAGATAGAATTTCCCGAACATGGCGCCGGTTCGGCAAGCGGGTCAACGGATCAAGGTTTGCCAACTCACTGAGCTGACTCTTAGAGCGCTCTAGTTCGGTGACGTCGTGCGTCGATACCATAACCGAGCTAACCGCGCCCTGAGCATCTAACACTGGCTCGTAGGTCACTTCCATAACCTTGGGTTCATCGTATCCAGGGAAGCTAAATTGCGCTTGATAACACACCGAATGGCCACGCAGACAGCGGTCAAGATTGGGTTTGGCAAGGTTTTGAAAGGCCTCATCGCCGATAACATCCCAGACATAATGCCCAACAATTTCATCCCTTCGACGACAGGTTGCCCGAAGGTAGGCATCGTTGACGATTTGATAGCGGTATTGCCGATCAACAATCGATAGGTGATCCTTAACGCTATTGATAATACTGATAAGCGCAGAGGCCTGCTCAGCTGTCAGCTCTTGCTCCATAGCTCTCCAAAATCAGTTCGATGGCTAAGACAAGAATAATCTTAGAACACACATATAGTATGGACAAAAGTCCCAATTATGGCCTTGTGATGCGCTGGAATTGGCGCGAGAACCCGCTAAACTGTATGAAATTTCATCAATTTCAGTGAGTATTTCTGAGATGGAAGCTATTTTCACCAAGGATCAGCGCGGACAAGTTCGCTTTCGAACCCATTTCAAGGTGCATTTAGTGGGTGAAAAATGCGAACTTGAAGCCACCGTGACCAACTTATCCTTGTCTGGCCTACAACTGGAATGCTCCCGGCAGGTGGTGTCGACACTGGCACCAAACAAGCAGAGAACAGATCAGCAGACTCCGATCAATATCCACGCTCACTTTCAAGTGCCCACCAGTCGTGAGAGCCGAGCGGATATTGATTTCAGATGCCTGATCATTTACACCCGCAGGCAAGCTCAAGACCGCTATATTATTGGCGCTCAATTCAGCCAATTTGAGCATCGCAGCGAAGAAGCTCTACTCGACTACTTCACTCATTTTGGCGAGCCCATTTAAGTCAGACCTTGCCGTTCCAAGCGACAAAGTTCTTCAGCAATTGCAGACCCGCCGTATGGCTCTTCTCAGGATGAAACTGGACGGCGAACAAATTGTTATGGCTCAGTGCCACATCGAAATCCAATCCGTAGTGACAGCGACCAACCACATCGTGTTGCTGCCCGGCGCTCACGTAATAGCTGTGCACAAAATAAAACCGACTGCCGTCTTCGATGTCTTGCCAGAGCGGATGATTGCCCAGCTGCTGCACTTGGTTCCAGCCCATATGCGGCACTTTCAGCCTCTCTTGGGCGGCGTCTTTCAAGTCTTTGCCAAAGAACTTCACCTCGCCCTCTAACTGACCAATACACTCAACCCCGCCATTCTCGGCACTGGAACTCATCAGTGCCTGCATACCCACACAGATGCCCAGCACAGGTTTGCCACTGGCGACGACTTCAGCAACAAGCTGGTCAAATTTCAAACGCCGAATTTCGGCCATACAATCGCGAATAGCGCCCACGCCAGGGAAGATCACGCGATCGGCCGCTTTAACGATGTCGGCATCGGCGGTGATGATAACTTCAGCCTCGGGCGCCACATGCTCTAGGGCGCTGGCAACAGAGTGAAGATTGCCCATACCGTAATCAATAACAGCGATGCGGTTGCTAGACATAAATATTCTCTTAAACAAGATAGATAGAGGCTTGTGAAAGCGAACTCAAGTCGCTTTCACAGAAGACGTCACAGGTCGGATTAAAGCGTGCCCTTAGTCGAAGGCATCATCCCTTCCATGCGCGGATCAAGCTCTAGCGCCATGCGCAATGCGCGGCCAAAGGCTTTAAACACGGTTTCAATCTGGTGATGTGCGTTGTGGCCACGCAAGCTATCGATGTGTAGCGTGACCTGAGCGTGATTCACGAAACCCTGGAAAAACTCCCAAAACAATTCGGTATCAAAGTGGCCGACACGTTTTTGAGTAAAAGGTATGTGCATTATGAGCTCGGGACGACCGGAGAAATCAATCACAACACGAGATAAAGCTTCATCCAAAGGCACATAGGCGTGACCATAGCGGCGAATGCCTTTTTTGTTGCCCAGCGCCTGCGCGACCGCTTGCCCCAAGGTAATACCGATATCTTCCACCGTATGGTGATCATCGATATGCGTATCGCCCTTGCAGCTGATATCGAGATCAATCAAGCCGTGACGAGCAATTTGGTCCATCATGTGCTCTAAGAAAGGCACACCTGTGTCAAAGACTCCCTTGCCTGTACCGTCGAGATTTGCAGTCACGGATATTTGTGTTTCGAGCGTGTCACGACTTACCGATGCGGTGCGTTCCGCCATATTGATCTCCGGCTAAATTTATACGGGCGCCAGCCCTAAAAGGGCCGATTATACCTCTCCCCAATGCGTTGTCACAGTGGCAGGCATCGCTAGAAAGCGAAGAAGCACCTGCCTTAGAAGGAAAATCTCTAGCAAATCACTCAAATAGGATTGATTCTCAGACCCACAAAATGTAACAATATAACAATCAAGTTCGATTTATAGACAAATCAGACCGCGAATACTGTTAACGCTGATCGAGAAGCTGCACGCTCATTGGCAACACTATTCACAACACGGAACCCCGATGCAAACTCACTCGCCCATTCACATCTGGAAACGTTGGCTGCCCGCTCTGGTGCTGCTTATGGTTCTGGCACAGCTGGCCAGCTCGGCCCACTGGCATTGGGGTGAACACTCGGCAGCCGATTGTGGTTTGTTTTCACAGCAAACTCACACCGACGATACAATAAACGCCAACACTTTAATGGTTGGCCCCAAAACACTCCCCATTAGAATTGCGGCAGTATTACCCGCGTTATTACGATTAGACACTGCCCGTTCAATATCCATTCGCGCCCCGCCGCTGCTCTCCTGATCGATCAATAACCCACACAACAGATCAATTTAGATTGAGTCGTATCGATACGACTCAACAATGGAGAGCACCATGAAGTTCCGTTTTATACCCTTGACCGCGATGGTCATGGCAAGCCAGACCACCCACGCGATAAATCCGCGCCACGATTTAGAAGAAGTCATCGTTAGCGCCTCGCCCATCCACAGCCAGCACAGTGATAATGCGCGCCCGGTGGCAGTTTTGAATGGCGACGAACTTCGCAACAAAGCCGCTGCAACCCTGGCCCAAACACTATCAGGTCAAGTTGGAGTTGCGGCAGCGTCCTTTGGCAGCGGCGTAGGTAACCCTGTGATCCGTGGCCAAAGCGCCAATCGCGTTAAAGTTATGCAAGACAACCTCGACACATTAGACGCCTCCAATACCAGTGCCGATCACGCCAACACCACCGAACCGCTGCTGGCAGATCAAATCGAAATTCTTCGCGGCCCAGCGACCCTCAGATTTGGCAGTGGTGCTATCGGCGGTGTCATCAACGTCATCGATGGTAGAATTCCAACCAAACTCAGCTCCGACCCGATTACCGGTGCGATAGAAACCCGCTACACCAGCAACAACGATGAAGTTGCCAGTGTACTTCGACTCGATGGCGGCTTCGAGAAAATTGCATGGCATGTGGATGCGCTCTATCGAGACAGCAATGACGTCTCCATCCCTGGCCTCAGTAATATCGAAGATCCCGATGAAGCATCCGACGGCTACCTGGCCAACAGCAACAGCCGAGCCGATGCATTCACTGGAGGCTTCAGCTGGATTGGCGAACGCGGCTTTATTGGCATTGCCATCAGCGAGCAGAACAACAAATACGGTATCCCACAAGGTGCTCACGAGCATCATCATGAGGATGAAGATGAGGATGAGCACCACACCGATGAGGATGACCATGACGAGGGCGAAGAGGTAATTCGCATCGAGATGGAGCAAACGCGATACGATTTAAAGGCGCAGCTCAATCAACCGTTTGCGGGCTTTGAAAAGCTGAGCCTAAGAGTTGGCCACAACGACTACCAACACACTGAGCTGGAAAGCGGCGCCGTTGGAACCACGTTCAGCAGCGATGCCACTGAAGCACGTTTTGAAATCGTTCATAACCCTATACAACAATGGCAGGGTGCCTTCGGCTTGCAAATGCTCGATCGCGACTATGGCGCTGATGGACTTGAAGCTTTCATCCCCACTGAAAGTAAGATTCGCAGTACCGGACTGTTTTGGATCGAAGAAAAACACTGGGAACATCAATGGCTAGAATTTGGTCTGCGTTACGAGCGTCAATCGATCGATCCACGAGGCAGCGAGGCACCGTCAAAAACTGACCACAACGCCACCAGTGTTTCATTCGGTTATCACTGGAGCATTGATGACGTACATCAATTTAGCGCAATCTGGAGTCATTCAGAACGAGCACCGAGCTTAGAAGAACTTTTCTCGGATGGCGCCCATATCGCCACTCAAACTTACGATCGAGGCAATACCGAGCTCGATCTTGAAACCAGCCAAAATTTTGACTTGGGATATGAGTGGCAACCGCTTAACAAAGGATTGATTGAAGATCTTCGAATCAATATTTTCTACAACGATATTGAAGACTATATCTACCAAAGCAACAGCGGTGATGAAGATCTAGAGTCAGAACTCGCTATTTTTGACTACGTGCAACAAGACGTGCAGTTTCACGGTGGAGAAATTGCAACAAAAACACCCCATACCAACGAAACTCACATACCCATGATGGCCAATCTACGGGCAGCAGACATGCGAAGCAGCCACCCCGAACCACCGA
>ERZ1027208.677-NODE-677-length-12409-cov-7.510604_pt1 | contig 12409 bp, 8 predicted proteins | sample MGYA00520867_ERZ1027208 | MGnify/ENA primary metagenome ERZ1027208 (study PRJEB33311, sample SAMEA4378413) | marine metagenome | biome: Marine biome; feature: Fjord; material: Water | collected 2014-07-20T08:00:00Z/2014-07-... | depth 75 m ...
GATTGCTCGCGTGTAGGTTTCTAAAAAGGAATTTACATAAAATTCTTCAGCGCTAACTCTCAAGACTGAATCAAACATTTATTTCTCCTTTAAAATTATTACAAGGCGGTATTTTTCGAAACCATAACACCTGACGGGCAGGAGGATTACGACTGACTAAGTGCGAGGTAATTATCGATGCCCTTAATTTGGTCTTCCGGATGATGATTAACGTAGAGAACCGACGTTTCAGTACTGGCGCAGATCTTTTCAATCAACGCGAGAACCAACTGCCTATTCATGTCATCGAGGCCCAAACAGGGCTCGTCGAGAATAAGCAGCGGTGGGTGTTTGACCATTGCCCGAGCAATCAATAATAAACGTTGGTCGCCATAAGAGAGCTTGCCGAAAATTTCATCGCCGCGCTCACTCATACCCAACAGCTCGAGCCACTCATTGGCAATAGCCTTCTGCTTTTCTGTGCATTTACTGTAGAGACCAATACTGTCAAAGAAACCCGAAATTATCACATTGCGTAAGCTGGTAGTGCCTTTGTACTCCCATTGCAGAGCCGTAGACACATAACCAATAAATTGTTTGATTTGCCAGATGCTTTCTCCGCTGCCACGTTTAAAGCCAAACACAAAAATATCATTAACATAGCACTGCGGGTGGTCACCGGTAATAATCGACAACAAGCCTGTCTTACCGCTGCCGTTGGGACCACTGAGTTGCCAATGCTGATTAGGCTCAATCGTCCAGTTAAGTTTATCGATGATTTTGTTGTCATCGTACCTAATAGTAAGGTCCGTTAAACGCACCAGAGGCTCAGCGGTATTCAATACCGGAATTGCAGTTTCCGGGTCGGCACTGGGTACTTTTAAATCCGTGGTTTTTAAATGCAGGAGTTTATACAGTTCGTCAAAGGCACTCTCATCGTTGCGCCTCACTTGATGCTGTAAGTGTCCGTTCCCCACATAAGCGACATCGGTAATAAACTCAGGGAATTCATCGAAGCGATTCAGTACCATCACAATAGGCGTGGTTGCGATAATACTTTGTAGGTGCTCTTGCAGCATGGCCAAGGCATTCACATCGAGCCCATCGAACGGCTCATCAAGTACCAAAAGATCGGGCTTACAAGCCAGTGCGCGAATCAACATAACCTTGCGGGACTCACCGGTGGAAAGTTTACGGAAAGAGCGATCGAGCAATTTTTCAAGATCAAACTTGACCGCTAGCTCTTTCGCAAGCTCTATATCTTGGCAATCTTCAAACAAAATCTCGTCAACCGACGTACCTTCACTGATCACGTCCATAATGTCGGCGTCATCTTTTTTACGCTCAGCCTCGATCAGCTCCGCTTGCGCCTCAAAGCTCACTAGGCCGACTCGCGCTGGCAGCCCCTCGACGCTGCCCGACACCTTGTCACCAATCCCTGCGAGCACGGCGGCCAACGCTGACTTGCCGGCGCCGTTGGCCCCAGTCACTACCCAGTGCTGCTCGGGAGTGATCGTCCAGTTGATGTTACGCAGTTCAAAGCGGTCGTCGAAGTTAACCGTAAGGTCATTTAGCTGAATGACAGCAGGAGTAGTCATCTTAATTCAAATCCGATTGAGCAAAAACGAGTATAAAAACTAAAGTAAAATTACTGAAAAAAAAGGCCGAGCCACCATCTTTACAGACAATAGCCCAGCCTTTTTTTCATAGCCCACCTCATCGAGGTGAGCGTATCTAATCGTCTAACGTAAAAAACTAAACGATCTTCTTCATGTCAGACATGTGACCACGAAGTGTTGCACCGATAGCTTCAACTGGGTGAGCGCGCAGTTCAGCGTTCACTTCGATCAAGCGAGCGTTATCAACGCCCAGATCATCTAACTCAAGGCCTTTACCGATAACATCAGTTTTGATATTTTTCATGAAATCTGCCAACAGAGGCAAACATGCGTGGTTGTACAAGTAGCAACCGTACTCAGCGGTATCAGAGATAGTCGCGTTCATTTCGTACAGTTTCTTACGTGCAATGGTGTTAGCAATCAGTGGCGTTTCATGCAGTGATTCGTAGTAAGCAGAATCGGCAACGATGCCAGCAGCAGTCATAGTTTCGAACGCCAATTCAACACCGGCCTTAACCATGGCTACCATCAGGATGCCTTTGTCGAAGTACTCTTGCTCAGAGATTTCAACGTCGCCCGCTGCAGTCTTCTCGAAAGCAGTCTCTGCAGTCTCTGCACGCCAGCCCAGCAGGTTCACGTCATCGTTGGCCCAATCTTCCATCATGGTGCGAGAGAAGGTGCCGTTAATGATGTCATCCTGATGCTTGTTGTACAGCGGACGCATGATTTGCTTCAGCTCTTCGGCCAAATCGAAACACTTGATCTTTGCAGGGTTAGACAGACGATCCAACATGTTGGTTACGCCACCGTACTTCAATGCTTCAGTGATGGTTTCCCAACCGTACTGAATCAGCTTAGAAGCGTAGCCGGCTTCGATGCCTTCTTCGATCATTTTGTCGAAGCACAGCAAAGAACCAGTCTGTAGCATACCGCACAGAATGGTTTGCTCGCCCATCAAGTCAGACTTAACTTCGGCGATGAAAGAAGACATCAAAACGCCAGCTTTGTGACCACCGGTACCTACCGCGTAAGCCTTGGCCAGAGCCAGACCTTCACCGCGAGGATCGTTATCTTCATGAACCGCGATCAGCGTTGGAACACCGAAACCACGAACGTATTCGTTACGGACTTCAGAACCTGGGCACTTAGGTGCAACCATGATCACTGTTAAGTCTTCACGGATCTTCATGCCTTCTTCAACAATGTTGAAGCCATGTGAGTAAGACAGACAAGCATCTTGCTTCATCATTGGCATGATGGCGCCAACAACAGCGGTGTGCTGCTTATCTGGAGTCAGGTTCAGTACTACGTCAGCAGTAGGGATCAGCTCTTCGTATGTACCCACGGTGAAACCGTTCTCGGTAGCGTTCTTCCAAGACTGACGCTTCTCAGCGATCGCTGCTTCACGCAATGTGTAAGAGACATCACAACCACTGTCACGCAGGTTCATGCCTTGGGCTAGGCCCTGTGCACCACAACCGATAACAACAATCTTCTTACCCTTTAGCGCTTCAACGCCGTCTGGGAACTCAGAAATATGCATGAAGCGGCACTTGGCCAATTGCTCAAGCTGCTCGCGCAGCGGCAAGGTATTGAAGTAGTTATTAGACATAATGGATATCTCAAGAATAGAAAGAATGGGGGCTTACGTGACATTTCCACGACAACTACGCGTGGGAGTCGAAATTCAGTGGCGCTACTGTATAGAAACCAACACATTTCGTAAATTGATATAAACACAACGCCATGTGCCATATAATGCAACACGCATAATTTAGCTACCTCTACGATTAAGAAAATGCATGAATATTCGCACCCTTAAACACTTTATGGCGCTCGCCGAAATGCTCCATTTTGGCCGCGCCAGTGACGCCTGCAATATTAGCCTTTCCGCCCTGTCGCGCAACATTAGGCAGCTCGAAGAGGAGTTAGACGCTACTCTGTTTAACCGCGACAACCGCACTGTGGCCCTCACCTCTGAAGGTCAAAAGTTCCAACACTACGCCCGCGAAACCATTGTACAGTGGGAGTTGATTCGCAACGAGTTAGCAGGCAACGCCGACCAGCTGCGTGGCGAAATCAGCATGTACTGCTCGGTCACCGCCAGCTACAGCATTTTGTTCGAACTGCTGAACCGCTTTCGCCACGACCATCCAGAGATCGACATAAAGTTGCACACCGGTGATCCTAACCACGCCATCGCCCAGATTCTCGCCGGCGAAGAGGATCTCGCCATCGCCGCCCTGCCGCGAACGCTGCCAAGAGGCTTGGCTTTTAAACCCATTACCACCTCACCCTTACTGTTTATTGCCCCGGCACAACAACGCGACCCAGATGTGCCCACCACGCCGCCAACTTCAGCGCAACAATGGGCACAGGTGCCAATGATCCTTTCCGAGGGCGGTGTCGCACGTAAAGGTATCGATGCATGGTTTCGCCAGATGGGTATCAATCCGCGTATTTACGCGCAAGTGGCGGGTAACGAGGCCATTGTCAGTATGGTCAGTTTGGGGCTGGGGGTTGGTGTGGTACCGAAGATCGTTCTCGATCACAGCCCACTGGCCGACCGCATTCGGATACTCAAGGTAGAGCCGGAGTTAGAGCCCTACGAGGTGGGACTGTTTACCCTTAAGAAAAACCTCAAGAACCCGTTGGTCGATGCTTTTTGGTCATTACTGAACTAGTGGCTATTGCACTAGAGCCCAATTGGTTAGCACCAGAGTTTTAACATTTTCCACAATGGGGACTCGGGAACGAACGCGAAGAAAGAGAAAACTTAGTGATCGATTTTTTTGATTCAACGGCATCCAATGACGAAGAAGTCGTCATTGGATTCTCTACCACGTTGCTTCTGGGCTCACCGAATCCAACCGTGGCCACCCAATTTCACGCGAACTTCAACGCCCCTGGAATACCGGCTTGCGCTTGTCGAAAAAAGCGATGACAGCATTTTTGGCATCTTCACTGTCGGAAGCCGTTACCTGCAGCTTCGCCTCCAAATCGATGACTTCTGCCAACTCTGAGCGCACCGCCTTTTTCATAACCTGTTTACCCAGCCTTTGGGCGATGGGGGAACCTTGAGCTAGAGTCTCGGCCCAACTCTGGCTCGTAGCCAGTAATTCTCCCGCCGGTACAACCTTGCTTGCCAAGCCATACTGAAGACATTCATCGGGCAACAAACGCCCCGACTCGACGAACAACTGCAGCGCTTTCTTGTACCCCATGGCATTGACCAAGTGGTAACTGGCACCGCCATCAGGAATCAACCCGATAGCCGCAAAGGCCTGGTAAATATAAGCATCATCGGCCATCACCATAAAGTCACACCCCATGGCCAGGGCGCTGCCAATACCGGCGCAAGCGCCGTTCACGGCGGCGATAAAGAGCTTATCGGAATCATTAATCGCCATCAGGAAGGGTTTGTACTCCTCCAGTAGTTTCGACTCCACATCGGAGTGACCGCCCATGCCGTCTTTCAAATCAGCGCCCGCACAAAAACCGCGACCCTCACCGGTAATAATGGCGATGCGAACACCTTCATCGGTATTCACCTTCTCCACGGCTTCGCGCAAATCCAAGCGCAACTGAGTATTAAACGAGTTCATCGCCTGCGGGCGATTGAGTCGTATGGTGGCGACTTGATTGGTCACGGTGTAAATAATGGTTTCAAAATCACTCATGGCGGGCATCCCTATGCTTTGTTTTACTATTAAGTCGTCTGCTTGTTTTTCTATTGCTGTCTAGGACACCAAATTAGCCCTTAGGTCACTCTAATTGAAATGACCAAAGACGACTTTTAGAATGACTTTTCAGGACTTTCAAGCGGCACGCCTCAAGCCTAACTGGCCCTCTTCAAACCTGACCGACTCGCGTCACAGCGTTGCGCCGCATTGAGTACCGCCTGGAAGGAAGCGCCGACAATATCACCGCTCTTTGCGGCGGCGCAGTAGCGTTTACCGCCAATACTAAGTTGCACATAAGCCATCGCCTCAGCCCGCTCGTTACTCGCATCATCCACACTTGGCAGTGCGTGTTCACTGTAATCAAGCAAACTAATATTGGCGTCTATCTCGGCCGCGAGCCCCTGCACCAAGGCCGCCAACGCCCCTTTTCCCTCGCCCGATATCCGCACCGGCCCCGAGCCGCTGTCAATATCAATCTCAAGCCGATCGACTTCACCGCTACGGCTTAGAGTGTAATTCAAGATACTGCTGGTCGAGTCTAAATAGGTGGCGTTAAAAATCTCATAAATCGTTTCGCTGCCCACCTCTGACTCGGTGTTCTCTGCGTGTTCCTGCACGTAGCGACTAAAATCCACTTGCAACCAACGCGGTATCTGTAAACCGTAGTCCTGCTGCAAAATATAGGCGACCCCGCCCTTGCCCGATTGACTGTTAATGCGAATCACTTGTTGGTAGCTGCGACCGAGATCGCGCGGATCAATGGGCAAATAAGCTACCTGCCAGTGGGCATTGGCGTCCGCTTGGCGCTGCGTCGCGTCTATGGCCATACATTTGTTGATCGCATCTTGATGGCTGCCAGAAAATGCGGCAAACACCAATTCACCGGCATAGGCGTGACGCGGGTGCACCGGTAATTGAGTGCATTTTTCCACCGTACTGATGATTCGATCCATATTGGAAAAATTCAACTTCGGATCAACACCCTGACTGTAGAGATTCATCGCCATAGTCACGACATCCATATTGCCAGTGCGCTCGCCGTTACCCAGCAGCGTACCTTCGATGCGATCGGCGCCAGCCAACACCCCCAACTCGGCCGCGGCTACCCCACAACCGCGATCATTGTGAGTGTGCAAACTGATGCGAATGGCCTCGCGCTGGGCGATATTTTCACACATCCACTCGATTTGATCGGCATAGACGTTTGGCGTGGATACCTCAACCGTGGCCGGTAGGTTGATAATCACCTTGCTATCCACTGTCGGTTGCCAGACATCGATGACCGCGTTACAGACCTCAACGGCATAATCCATTTCGGTTGCGGTAAAGCTCTCCGGCGAATACTGAAAACGCCAGTCGGTTTGAGGTTGCTGCCTAGCGAAGTCTCGAACCCACTGCGCCCCCTCCACTGCGATGGCTTTTACCTCCCCACGAGATTTTTTAAAGACTTGCTCTCGCTGCACTCTGGAGGTGGAATTGTACAAATGCACAATCGCTTTCTTAACCCCTTTCAAGGCCTCAAAGCTGCGCGCAATTAGAGGTTCGCGCGCCTGGGTCAATACCTGTACGGTCACATCGTCGGGAATCAAATCCTCTTCAATCAACTGACGAATAAAATCAAAATCTGGTTGTGAAGCGGCGGGGAAACCCACCTCGATCTCTTTAAAACCCACATCAACCAATAACTGAAACAGCTCCAACTTCTGCTCGGGTGTCATAGGCTCAATCAATGCCTGGTTACCATCGCGCAAATCAACACTGCACCAGTCAGGCGCGACTTTGATCGCGCGACTGGGCCAGCGACGATCGGCTTTTTCCATCGGCGTAAAGGCGCGGTACTTTTTATGGTTAAAACGGGCATTGGGGCCAGTGGCAATAACAGACTGATTGACGCTAGACACAGGTTTATCCTCTCTCAGAACTGCCGTAAAAGCGGCAGCCCGTAACTTTGTGGGCTTTCGGATTAAAACGAATCGACAGGAAGAGTTGCGGGTGTGACAACTGGGGTTAAGTCATCTGTGGTGCGCCTGAGTAGGCACTTGAGTGTAGGCCCTGATAGGGCCACTGGCTGCGAACCTACCTTGTGAGTGGCTCGCCCCGCGTCTCTTCTATGCAGGTAACTATAGGGCCAGCGCCCTAGGGAATGACTGCAAACTCACCACAAAAAAGCAAAATGATTGCAACAACTCCCTACAAATGGCTTTATGTACAGATAAATTCACTAAATAGGTAGGTTTAGGTGTCTGAACTACTCAGCCTCGACAGAATCGACAGGAATATATTGCACGAAATGCAGTACAACGCCCGCATCTCGAATTTGGAGCTGGCCGATAAGGTTGGGCTGTCACCCACCCCCTGCTCACGCCGAGTTAAGCGGCTGGAGGAAAGCGGCCTGATCGACTGTCACGTCACTCTGCTCAAACCCCAAGCGCTTGGACTTAACCTGACAGCTATGGTCGGTATTTCCATGGATCGCCACACACCGGATCGATTTGAGATGTTCGAACAGGCTGTCGCCGACATGCCAGAAATTCTCGAGTGCCTGATCGTCACGGGGCAATCCGCCGACTTCCTCCTCAAGGTCGTTGTCAGGGACATGCAACACTACGAAAAATTCCTACTCGGTAAGTTAACCAAGCTCGAAGGTGTCACTGGAGTGCATTCCAGCTTTGTGCTGCGAGAGGTGGTGAAGAAGACAGCTTTGCCACTGGAGTAACAAGCCGCTGATTACGTGTACCTTGAGCTGCTAGCCTGCAAACGAAACCAATGGACCCAATACCCGCCCCCTCAAAAGCCGAACACAAAATTCTCAACATTGCGTGATCAAAAACTATAAAGGCGGTTTACCTCATGGAGCCTCTTCTGTCGCTTCTCAGTTTCTCAGTTTCTCACCTTAATGCTGTCGATACTCTCTCGGCGAAACCCCGTGCCACGATTTAAACGCGCTCGAGAAAGAGCTCTGATCAGAGTAGCCCAATAAAAAAGCAATATCAGTAATCCCCAAGCGTTCATCCGACAAGTAGCGTAAGGAAAGAGCCTGACGCACTCCCTGTAAAACTTGCAAGAACTGAGTGTCACGATCAGACAATCGACGCTGCAGAGTGCGGCGTGACACATTAAGCTGAGCGGCTACGGTATCAATGGTCATTTCACCGGCGGGCAGCAGTTGCAAAATCGTGGTGCGTAATTCTGACAAAAATGCGTCTTCGATGGGGCCGTCGTCGACCAAGCTGCGGAACGAGCCGGGCATGGTTTTGGTCAGATCGACGTGCATTTGTGTTAAGGGATAATCGAGGCTTTCACGGGCGAAGTACAAACAACTCACCGGTTGATCAAAACTCAGATCATCACCCAAAAAGGCTCGCAACGGTTCAATATCGTCTGGCTCAGAATAGCTAAAATGAGCTTTAACGACCGGGACTGGCTTAATGCAAAGAGAGTTAACAATATTGGCAGAGGTGACTAACAGCTCATCAGACAAAAAGCGATGATGCCGCGTTTCTTCCCACAGCGGATACCACTCCAAGCGGATAAAGCTGCCCTCGCCTTTGATTTTTACTTCGCCTATATCGCCGGCAAACCTGAGTACACTCGGCATTAAATTGAGGTATTCACGAAAAGTCTGGCACACGGTTGACATGTAAAGCTGTAAATTCAAGCCGTTGATATGTGCTATACGCCCCGTGTACAAGCCTATTTCGGGGCAGTTACCTGCCAACGCGATAGACTCATAGAGATTAAATAGCGTGATCACGGGAAAGCGGCTTTCTGAATCTCGCAATCGTTCTCGATCAATACCTTCGCGCGCCAAGAAGCGATCAATGGGTACCGATAACATGTCAGCCGCTTGCACCAAAGCGTTGATCGACGAGCTATAGATCGTCCAGTCGGGATTTAAGCTGGCGTACATTTCAGAGAGCTCACTATCCATACGATGTTTAAGCCTGAGATGATTTCAAACGAGAAATTTGATCCCGCAGATTAGCGGCTTCTTCAAACTCCAGATTTTTGGCGGCCTGAAACATTTTTTCTTCCAGCTCTGCAACGTGCTTCCAAACATCACCTGTCGACATTTCGGCTTCGTACTTACCTTTTTTCTCGGCTGCTCTTCGGTTCTTACCTTTGGCACCGGGAATGTAAGTACCGTCCATAATGTCGGTAACGTTTTTGTTGATGCCTTGAGGAATGATCCCGTGTTTTTTGTTGTGCTCTTCTTGTTTCTCTCGACGGCGTTCGGTTTCGTCGATTGAACGACGCATTGAGCCGGTGATTCTGTCAGCGTACAAAATCGCCTTGCCGTTGACGTTACGTGCGGCCCGGCCAATGGTTTGAATCAATGAGCGATCGGAGCGCAAAAAGCCCTCTTTATCGGCATCAAAAATGGCGACTAATGAGACCTCAGGCATATCGAGGCCTTCTCTCAACAAGTTAATGCCCACCAACACATCGAATTCGCCCAGACGTAGATCGCGAATGATCTCAACCCGCTCTACCGTGTCGATATCAGAATGTAAATAACGCACCTTAACACCGTGATCGGATAGGTAGTCGGTAAGATCTTCGGCCATACGTTTGGTCAATACCGTAATCAACACCCGCTCTTCTTTCTCAACCCGTTTGTGGATCTCCGACAGCGCATCATCCACTTGTGTTCCGGCCGGACGCACTTCTACAGTTGGATCTACCAAGCCGGTAGGTCGAACCACTTGCTCGACCACTTGGCCTTGGTTTTCCGCTTCGTATTTACCCGGCGTTGCAGAGACAAAAATCATTTGCGGCGCCTGTCGCTCCCATTCGTCAAAACGCATGGGGCGGTTATCGAGTGCCGACGGCAAACGAAAGCCGTATTCCACTAAGGTCTCTTTACGCGAGCGATCGCCTTTGTACATAGCGCCAATTTGCGGCACCCCGACGTGAGACTCATCGAGTACCAGCAGCGCATCATCGGGCAGATAGTCAAACAGTGTCGGCGGCGCATCCCCAGAGGGACGTCCTGATAGATAACGCGAGTAGTTCTCGATGCCGTTGCAATAGCCAAGCTCTTGCATCATTTCAACATCGTACTTCACTCGCTGCTCTAAGCGCTGCGCCTCGACCAATTTTCCGTTGTCACGCAATTGCTTTAGGCGCTCATCCATCTCGGCTTTGATATCGTCAAGTGCATCGAGAATCGTTTGCCGCGGTGTGACGTAGTGAGATTTTGGATAAACAGTGATTCGATTGAGTTTTTTGAGCACCTCGCCAGTAAGCGGATCAAATAGTGACAACTGCTCGACCTCTTCATCAAACAGCTCAATACGCAGCGCTTCGGCTTCGGAATCGGCCGGAAAAATATCAATCACATCCCCTCGAACACGATAAGTGGCGCGGTGAAAGTCGACATCGTTGCGGGTGTATTGCAACTCAGCCAAACGGCGCAGCAACTGGCGCTGATCGATCTCATCACCTTTAACCAGATGCAGTACCATTTTTAAGTAGGAGTCTGGATCACCCAAGCCATAAATGGCCGACACAGTTGCGACCACGATGGCGTCTTTGCGCTCCATCAAAGCTTTGGTGGCGGACAGCCGCATCTGTTCGATGTGCTCATTGACCGAGGCGTCTTTCTCGATAAAGGTATCGGAAGACGGTACGTAAGCCTCTGGCTGATAGTAATCGTAGTAAGAGACAAAATACTCGACGGCGTTATCGGGGAAAAACTCTTTGAATTCGCCATAGAGCTGGGCCGCAAGCGTCTTGTTAGGTGCCATGATCATGGTCGGGCGCTGGGTTTGCTCAATCACCTTGGCGATGGTGAAAGTCTTGCCTGAGCCGGTGACCCCCAATAGGGTTTGATGGGCTAAGCCTGCTTCAATTCCTGTCACCAAGCCCTTGATGGCACTGGGCTGATCCCCCGACGGCTGGAAAGGGCTTTTGACTTTGAAGGCTTTACTCATGAACACTACACCTAGGACTGAATTCAGCCGGCTATGTTCGCAGTTTGACGCAAGGGCGGCAAGGGGCAGAAGTGCCCAATGGAAGCTATATAAAAACAGAGCTTAGAGGGCTGTGGAAGGACTATCGCATCGAAAGCACTGGAGCGTCTAAATAGGCGATCCATTTTTACCACGGTGTAGCAGAAATTTGTGCCAAAATAGACTGCTTCTCTACACTTCGCTTCGATCGCAATGACGTTGTTATGGGCTGTCAGCAGTCCGGAGCGCCTGATCGGCGCCCTCAGATTTACTCGACCATTAGTTGACGAGGTTCTAAATCCACGAGGGCTTTTGATTCACGAAGCCTTGATCGACCAGCACTGATGAATTTTTGCATTGCGCTTAAAGTCGGGGTCTAGCGTCTGCTGGGTAATATTCTCTACCTGATATTTCAACAAAGCATCGTCATCGAGTTTAAATGAACGCAAATTGTTAGAAAAGATCAAGGTTCCGCCTGGGGTTAGCAGCTCCATGCAGCGGCTAATCAGTTCGACGTGATCTCGCTGTATATCGAGTACACCTTCCATGCGTTTCGAATTGGAGAAGCTGGGCGGGTCGAGCATGATCACATCAAAACCTTCGCGACAATCCTTCAACCATTGCAGGCAATCGCCCTGCTCTAAACGATGTTTGTCGGTCGAGAGATTATTGGCCGCGAAGTTCTTTTCAGCCCACCTTAGGTAGGTCTTCGACATGTCGACGCTCACAGATTCGCGAGCGCCCCCCAAACCGGCGTGTACAGTGGCCGAGGCGGTGTAACAAAATAGATTCAAAAAACGCTTACCCCGTACCATTTGGCTGATGCGTTGGCGCACAGGGCGGTGATCCAAAAACAGACCTGTATCGAGATACTCCCACAAGTTCACCAAAATAGTGGCAGAGCCCTCTTGTATCGGAATCAGTGGATAGCTGCGCTCGCTTTGTCGCTCGTACTGATCTTTACCGCGATTGCGGCGGCGCTGTTTAAAGCTGATATTATCTGGTGATACTCCTAGAGCGATCGGCACGGCAGCTTCGATTTCTTCAAACCGAGCGAGCGCCTTGTCTTCGTCGATGGTTTTTGGCGCCATGTATTCTTGCACGTGAACATAGTCGCCATAGATATCAATGGCGGCGGAATATTCAGGCATGTCGGCATCGTAGAGGCGATAAC
>ERZ1027208.678-NODE-678-length-12364-cov-47.426355_pt1 | contig 12364 bp, 6 predicted proteins | sample MGYA00520867_ERZ1027208 | MGnify/ENA primary metagenome ERZ1027208 (study PRJEB33311, sample SAMEA4378413) | marine metagenome | biome: Marine biome; feature: Fjord; material: Water | collected 2014-07-20T08:00:00Z/2014-07-... | depth 75 m ...
CCAGTGATCGAAAGGTTTGGGCTTTCTTAGGTGATGGCGAAACCGATGAGCCTGAATCATTAGGTGCCATTGGCATGGCTGGGCGTGAAAAACTGGGTAATTTAGTGTTCGTTGTTAATTGTAACCTACAGCGTCTAGATGGGCCGGTTCGAGGTAATGGGAAAATTATCCAAGAGCTTGAATCTGAATTCCGTGGCGCTGGCTGGAATGTTATTAAGGTCATCTGGGGTCGCCGTTGGGATGCCCTATTGGCAAGAGATACACATGGGCACCTTCGTCGTCGCATGATGGAATGTGTGGATGGTGATTACCAAACCATGAAGTCAAAAAATGGTGCTTATGTTCGAGAAACATTTTTTAATACGCCAGAGTTGGCAGCCATGGTGGCTGATTATTCGGATAAAGATATCTGGGAATTGAACCGGGGTGGACACGATCCATCAAAGATTTTTGCAGCGTACACCGCGGCTTGTGAAGAAACTGAAAAACCAACCGTTATTTTAGCTAAAACCATTAAGGGCTACGGTATGGGTGAGTCTGGCGAAGCGCAAAACACGACGCACCAACAAAAGAAAATGACCCACAACTCGTTGTTACATTTCAGAAATAAGTTTGGCTTACCTATTTCGGATGAAGACGTTGATAACTTAGCTTACTTGACCTTTGAGAAAGACTCAGCTGAGCAAAAGTACATGGAAAAGAAACGTCAGGACCTTGGGGGCTACTTGCCTGCTAGGCGAGAGAAATCTGACGCGTTAACGATTCCTGAACTATCTGCTTTTAAAGCGATGCTGACAGGCACAACCGAAGGGCGTGAAATTTCAACGACGATGGCGTTTGTTCGTATCTTGAATATCCTAGTGAAGGACAAGGAAATTGGCCAGCGAATTGTACCAATTGTGCCAGATGAATCACGAACTTTTGGTATGGAAGGGATGTTTCGCCAATTGGGTATTTGGTCTCAAGTTGGGCAATTATATACACCGCAAGATGCTGAACAGCTGATGTTCTATAAGGAAGAGAAAAGCGGTCAAGTGCTCCAAGAAGGGATTAATGAGGCCGGTGGGATGTGCGATTGGATCGCTGCAGGAACATCCTATTCAACACATGATGTGCCGATGATTCCGTTTTATATTTTTTATTCAATGTTTGGTTTTCAACGTATTGGAGACTTAATTTGGGCTGCAGCAGATCAACGTGCTCGTGGCTTCTTATTAGGTGGAACGGCAGGTAGAACCACGCTTAACGGTGAAGGTTTGCAACATGAAGATGGGCATAGTTTATTGTGGGCCTCTTCAGTGCCTAACTGTATCTCGTATGACCCAACGTTTAATTATGAATTGACGGTGATCATCCATGACGGTTTAAAACGAATGTTTGAGCAGCAAGAAGATGTGTTTTATTACCTAACAGTCATGAACGAAAACTACGCTCACCCTGCAATGCCTAAAGGTGTAGAAGCTGACATCATTAAAGGTATGTACTTATTTAAAGAAGGTAAAGCGAAGGCCAAGTTACGTGTGCAGTTATTAGGTGCAGGAACTATTTTCAATGAAGTGATTGAAGCCGCAGAGTTATTAAGAGAAGACTGGGGAGTGGAGTCTGACTTATGGAGCTGTACTAGCTTTACAGAATTAGCACGAGAAGGGCAAGCGTGTGAAAGGGCCAACCGTTTCCACCCAACAGCTAAGAAAAAAGTATCGCATGTGGCACAGTGTCTTGGTGAAAGAGAAGGGCCTGTTGTGGCATCAAGTGATTATGTACGCTTGTTGGCCGATTCAATTCGGCCTTACATTTCTGCAGACTACACCGTGTTAGGAACCGATGGCTTTGGGCGTTCAGATACACGGGAAAACCTTCGAAGTTTCTTTGAAGTGGACCGTTATTATGTGGCGTTAGCCGCTTTAAGTGCATTAGCTAACTCCGGGAAAATTAAACCAGCGATTGTTCAGCAAGCCATTAAGAAATATAAAATTGACGTTTCAAGGTCTGAGCCTTGGTTAGTGTAGCAAATACGTTATTTAAGCAGAGGAGAATTTAATGAGTAGTTTAATTGACGTAGCAGTGCCTGATATTGGTGACTTTGATGCAGTTGATGTCATAGAAGTGATGGTGTCTGTTGGTGACACGGTTGAAGTTGAGCAGGCGTTAATCACGCTAGAAAGTGATAAGGCGAGTATTGAGATACCCTCGTCAGCGGCAGGTGTTGTTGAAGAGATTTTGGTTAAAGACGGTGATTCTGTTTCTGAAGGGACGGTTGTTGTACGACTTAGACCGGTGCTGGAAAGTACGCTTGCTACACCGGTAAAAGAAGAGAGTATCACGCCACCAGTGACAGAAAAAGAGACTAAAGGCAGCGAGGTTAATATTCTGGTACCAGATATTGGTGATGTTGATGCCGTTGAAGTGATAGAGGTAAATGTTGCCGTTGGTGACGTGGTAGAGCAAGAGCAGTCGCTGGTGACGCTTGAAAGTGACAAAGCGAGCATGGAAATCCCATCCACTGTGGCAGGAACGGTGGCAGCCATTAAAGTTGCTGTGGGCGATAAAATAACAGAAGGTGAACTGATCGTTGTCGTTAATAACTCACCTGAATCAAGTATGCCTAAGGCTGAAAAAACGGTTGCCAAGAATGTGGTAGCGCCAGTAGTCACTAATGTGCCAGCAGACTCGACAGTTGTTATATCAAAAACAGCGGGAAAGGCTCACGCTAGCCCAGCTGTGCGCAAGTTGGCGCGTGAACTAGGGGTTGACCTATCAACGGTATCACAAGCTTCTGGACCTAAGGGAAGGCTGTTAAAAGAGGATGTTAGCCGACATGTAAAAAGCATTTTAACGAACCAGGGCTCCTCAACTCAAAGCCAAGGCACAGGGATTCCTCCAATTCCAGAAATTGATTTTTCAAAGTTTGGTGAAATTGAAGAAAAACCGCTCAGCAAAATAAAGCGTTTAACGGGTAAAAATTTATCACGTGCTTGGTTAAATGTTCCAATGGTCACGCATCATGATTCGGCTGATATTACCGAGATGGAGGCATTTCGGAAATCTTTGAAATTAGAAGGTGAAAAGCGAGGGGTTAAAGTGACATTCCTTGCTTTTATTATGAAAGCTCTAGCGGCAGCACTAAAAGATTTTCCTCAGTTTAATGCCTCGTTATCCGCGGATGGCCAAAGTTTGATTTATAAAAAATACTTTAACTTAGGTATTGCTGTTGCAACACCGAATGGCCTAGTCGTTCCGGTCTTTAAAGATGTTGATAAGATAAGTATTTTTGACTTAGCAGCTGAGATGGCTGACTTAAGCAAAAAAGCCCGTGATGGAAAATTAGCACCAAAGGACATGCAAGGTGCATGCATGACCATTTCGAGTTTAGGGGGCATTGGTGGAACAGCGTTTACCCCTATTGTGAACGCACCTGAAGTCGCCATTTTAGGTGTGACTCGAGGGCAGATGCAGCCAGTATGGGACGGTAAAGACTTCCAGCCAAGGTTAATGTTGCCGTTAGACTTAACCTATGATCATCGAGTGATTGATGGAGCTGACGGTGCCGCCTTTATGGTAACGTTAGCTGCTTACCTTAATGATATTCGTCGCGTGTTGCTATAGGGGTTGATATGACTGATTTAATAGACATTAAAGTACCCGATATTGGTGATACTGATGACGGCGTTGAAGTAATAGATATTGCCGTTTCCATTGGTGATGAAATTGCTGTTGAAGGCTCGATAGCAACCTTAGAAAGCGATAAAGCATCGATGGATATCCCTAGTACTGTCGCAGGGACGGTTAAGGAAGTAATGATTCACTTAGGTGATAGTGTGAGGGAAGGGGACGTAATGATAAAAGTGGCGCCTGCCAACTCAGCATCGATCCCTAATGGGGAGCCCACTTCTATAAAAGAGGCGAGCTCACCGGCTACACTTGATCAAGGGTCAGACTTGCACGCAGAGGTTTTGGTTATTGGCGCAGGGCCAGGTGGGTACACAGCAGCGTTTCGTGCGGCAGACTTAGGTAAAAAAGTTGTATTAATCGAGCGCTACTCCTCTCTAGGCGGGGTCTGTTTGAATGTGGGCTGTATACCTTCAAAAGCACTGCTGCACCAAGCGCAAGTGATTCATGAAGCTGCAGAAATGTCGGCACATGGGGTAACTTTTGAAAAGCCAACGCTAGATATCGATGCTATCCGCGGTAATAAAGAAGGGATTATTCAGCGATTAACGGGTGGGCTTTCAGGTCTTGCAAAACAGCGCGATGTAACAGTGGTCACGGGCGATGCAAGCTTCACCTCAAGTCATGCGGTGAGTGTTAATAACAATGGTGTTGAACAATTGGTCTCTTTTGATCATGCGATTATTGCGGTGGGTTCTCAGCCGGTAAAGATACCAGGTTTCCCATATGACGACGACCGCTTAATGGATTCAACCGGTGCGCTAGCGTTGAAGGATGTACCTGGCACAATGTTAGTGATTGGGGGCGGGATTATTGGGCTAGAAATGGCCACGGTTTATCATGCGCTGGGTTCAAAAATAAGTGTGATTGAGCTGATGGACCAATTGGTGGCGGGTTGTGATAAAGACTTAGTCAAGCCCCTGCACAAACGACTGTCAACACAGTTAGATAACATTTATTTAAAAGCAAAAGTAACGGGCATTGAGTCAACTAAAAAGGGTTTGAAAGTAACTTTTGAAGGTGAAGGTGTGCCTGAGTCGGCCCTGTTTGATAGAGTGTTACTGTCAGTAGGTCGCAAGCCGAATGGTGGGTTAATTGACGCTGATAAGGCCGGAGTTGCAGTTGATGAGCGAGGTTTTATTGCCGTGGATAAGCAAATGCGCAGTAACGTACCGCATATTTTTGCAATAGGGGATGTTGTTGGAAACCCAATGCTGGCCCATAAGGCAGTGCATGAAGCTAAAGTGGCCGCAGAAGTGATCGCTGGAGAAAAGGTGGCCTTTGACCCGTTGACCATCCCATCAGTCGCATATACCGACCCGGAAATTGCATGGATGGGGCTCACTGAAGCAACCGCAAAAGTGGATGGTATTAAGTATGAAAAGTCCGTTTTCCCATGGGCAGCGAGTGGTCGTGCCTTAAGTATAGGGCGAGATGAAGGTTTAACTAAAATATTATGGGACCCTAAAACAAAACGAATTTTAGGTGCCGGTATTGTCGGTGTAAATGCTGGGGAACTCATTGCAGAAGCCGTGCTTGCACTGGAAATGGGGGCAGATGTTGATGATATGAGCTTAACCATTCACCCTCACCCCACCTTATCAGAAACACTGTGCTTTTCAGCAGAAATGCAAGCCGGTTCGATTACTGACCTGTATGTTAAAAAGAAATAGGTTTGTGGTTGGCTAATGTAAAACGATGATTTTAAATGCAATTACACATGGGAATGATAAGCCGCCGCTCATCATTCTGCATGGTTTGTTTGGAAGTGCACGAAATTGGCAGGGAATTGCAAGGCTATTAGCCGCCGACTATACCGTGCATGCGCTAGATTTAAGAAACCACGGAGGCTCACCTCATGCGGATGAAATGACGTATGAATTGATGGCTGCAGACGTGCTTGAGTTTATGAACCAAGCTAATATAGAAAACACCGTGTTGCTGGGACATAGCATGGGAGGCAAAGTAGCGATGGAGCTGGCATTGTCTTCGCCAAATAAAATTAGTCGGCTTATTGTGGTTGATATAGCGCCTGTTGAGTACCAACACAACTTTGATGACGTGTTAGTGGGGCTCTATCACATACCACTGGATCAAGTTAACTCAAGAAAAGATGCTGATGAATATTTAGCGCAGAAAATCAACTCTCTCAGTTTGCGCCAGTTTTTACTACAAAATTTAGTTACTAATTCAGAGGGTGGCTACCAATGGAAGGTTAATTTAGCCAGCATAGAGCAAAATATGCCAAAAATTATGGGCTTTCCTGTGCAGCAAGAAACTAGAGAGTTTAAAGCGCCAAGTTTATTTATTAACGGCGCTAAATCAACGTACCTAACGTCTCGGTACCAGCCACTAGTCAACGAATTATTTTTAAAGGTGATATTTAATACCATAGCCGATGCAGGGCATTGGCCTCATATAGAGGCACCTCAACCATTCATGGATGCGCTCAGCAACTTTTTAGAGCCAGCATAATCTAATCTTTTTAAGTTATTCTTCAAGTGGCCGATAAGCAGAGTATGAAGATTAAAATTATCAGCTTGTTAATCCTGTGCTTAATGGCAATGAACGTGCAAGCAAGACAGTACCAGGCGCCAGTAACCAACTCGAAATGGGTGTTTGAAGGGAATCGAGTTGCCTGCACATTAAAGCATATTATTCCACAATATGGTGTTGGTACCTTTGAGCAAGCTTCAGGCGAGCGCGTTTATTTTACGCTCACCTCAGAATCTTATGTGCCGGTTATTAAAACAGCCGAATTAAGTGCCGTTCCACCCGTCTGGATGCATGAATCAAAAGCGATTAAGTTGGCATCTGTAAAAGCCACTGGAAAACAGGTTCGTATTGAGAGTGACTTATCTGAGCGGTTGTTGCAAGAGTTATCTAGGGGGTACTTGCCACAGTTTGCCTATAAAGTCAGCCTGCAAGAGCAGCAACATACAAAAGTACTCGTTTCATCCGTTAATTTTTTAGAATCGATGGAGCAGTTTGAAACGTGCCGCCAAGGCTTGTTGCCATTTAGTCGACGGGATGTTCACCAACGCTTATCGCTGTTTAATAACCTTAGTAAATCCCTTACCTATAACAATAAAAAATTACTTAATAAAGCGGTAACCTATATAAAAGAAGCTGGCCCGACTGAAAGAATTGATTTAATTAGTGGAACCAAGGGCGTATCCGTTAAGGATGGACGGCGTATGCACGATAGTCGAGTAACTGTTATTCGAGATTTTTTACTGGAAAAAGATGTACCAGAAGCGCAAATAATCGCTTTAACTGACCCTAGGGAACGAGAAACGCCTAAAGGGAGTGTGCGTTTAAATGTTGCAGGCCCAGAACCGTTTCAGCATATTTATTTTAAAGAAGGGTCAATTAGTTTGAATGAGAGAGACCTCAAAAAACTTCGATACATGTTGACCTATGCAAAGTTAGAACAACCTAATGCAACCTTTATTTTAGCCGGTCACAGTGACAGTAATGGCCCGCGTCACGCCAATTTGCTGGTGTCTAAAAAGCGTTTGGTGGCGATAAAAAAATATTTGTTATCACAAGGTGTCAAAACAAATAAAATTGTGACCAAGGCCTACGGTGAAAGCAAGCCAGTGGCTAGTAACCGTTATCCTGGAGGGCGTCAATTAAATAGGCGAGTTGATATTTCAATTTCAGGCTAAAGCCGATTCAATCGGGTATAATTCGCCTATTCATATTTTTAACGCGCGAGTTATTCCATGTCAAAACAAGAAATAAAGAAAGTTGTTCTTGCCTATTCAGGCGGGCTTGATACGTCGGTTATTCTTAAATGGTTAGAAGATGTCTATGGCTGCGAGGTTGTTACTTTTACCGCTGACTTAGGTCAGGGCGAAGAAGTTGAACCGGCTCGTGCTAAAGCGGCTTCGTATGGTATTAAAGAAATTTACATCGATGATCTGAAAGAAGAGTTTGTACGTGATTTTGTTTTCCCAATGTTTCGTGCCAATACCATTTATGAGGGTGAGTACCTTCTTGGAACATCCATTGCGCGTCCACTTATCTCTAAACGCTTGATTGAAATTGCTAACGAAACAGGTGCGGATGCTATTTCACACGGGGCAACTGGTAAAGGAAACGATCAAGTGCGTTTTGAGTTGGGTGCGTATGCACTGAAGCCCGATGTTAAAATCATTGCACCTTGGCGTGAATGGGATTTAACGTCTCGCGATACGTTAATGGCTTATGCCGAAGACGCCGGCATTGAAGTTGATATGAAACGCGGTACAAAATCACCGTATTCTATGGATGCTAATTTGCTGCATATTTCTTATGAGGGCGATATTTTAGAAGACCCATGGAATGAGCCAGAGGAAGACATGTGGCGCTGGTCGGTTTCACCTGAAAATGCACCTGATCAAGCCACTTATATAGAACTTGAATATAAAGCGGGTGATATTGTTGGCATTAATGGTCAGCCAATGTCTCCAGCAACGGTGTTGGCCGAGCTTAATAAAGTGGGCGGCGCTAACGGTATTGGCCGTGCCGATATTGTTGAAAATCGTTATGTTGGCATGAAAGCACGTGGCTGTTATGAAACGCCGGGTGGCACGATTATGCTTAAAGCGCATAGAGCCATTGAATCGATCACCTTAGATCGTGAAGTGACGCACTTAAAAGATGAGTTAATGCCACGTTATGCAAGCCTTATTTATAACGGCTACTGGTGGAGTCCTGAGCGTGAAATGCTACAAACCATGATTGATGCGTCGCAAGTAACGGTTAATGGCCGTATTCGTTTGAAACTGTATAAGGGCAACGTGATTGTTGTTGGACGTGAGTCGTCAACAGACAGTTTGTTTGATGAAAATATTGCCACCTTTGAAGATGATGGCGGTGCTTATAATCAAAAAGATGCAGAGGGCTTTATTAAATTGAATGCCTTACGGATGCGTATAGCCGCTAGGAAAAATAAGTAACTCAGACGTAAGCAAAAAAACGACCTCCTACGTAGGGGGCGAAAATAAACTCTTTTAACTATGAGGCTTTGCGCGACCCAAAACATGGGTTACGTTTTATCGAAGCTAGCTTAATATGCCCACGGGTGCGACAATTTGTCGCGCCCGTGCTTGACTTGTCATGTGTAAAATTCTCATTATTATTAAAATGGGCATATATAAAGCATGAAACAATTTAAACTGAGTATTTTATCGGCGACTATTATGGCCGTGTCGGCGCAAGCCGCGGATTATAGTAACCAGACGATCATCGTCGAAGGCAGCAGTCTGCGCCCCGGTGAGTTTGGTATCGCGCCTGACTCTAGCGCATTAAAAGATACCGCCGCGCTTCTTAAGCGTATTCCAGGTGCCAACATTAACCGTAATGGGCCGTTAACGGGCATTGCATCTTATCGTGGATTATTTGGTGGCCGTGTCAACACGGTAGTTGATGGCATGTCATGGAAAGAAGTGGGCCCTAATAGTATGGATCCACCGTTAAGTCATATCCCTGCAGCACTCACCGATAAGTTGTCAGTATATCGAGGTATAGCACCGGTCAGCAGTGGGATTGAAACGATTGGCGGTTCGATGACAGCCGAGTCTCGTAAAAGTGAATTCTCGCCCAGCAATGAATTTGACTTTCATGGTTTGGCAGCGCTGGGTTATAGCGATATGGATGGGGGTTTAAGCAGTAGCGTATTTGGCTCGTACGCGAATAACCAGCACCGCTTTCATGCCAGCATGAGTAAAGAGCACGGCGATGACTATGATTTTGATGGTGGAGATTTAGACCCAAGTCAATATGACCGTGATGCCTATACTGTCGGTTATGGTACGCGCTTTGGTGCGCATGAGTTAGGCTTTAATTATAGTAATAATGATACTGGGCACACTGGATCAGCATCACTGCCGATGGATATTATTTGGGTCAGAGGTGGTGTCTTCTCGGCTGATTATTCATTGAAATTGGGTGCTGATCGCACACTCGACGTGACATATTATTATCAAGATATGCGTCATTTGATGAATAACTTTAGTTTGCGTCCAAATGGCCCAATGGCTAATAAGTACCGTCAAAATAAAACATCAGTTGATGGCGGCGGGTTATCGGTGGTTTACCATATGCCAATGTCAGGTGGTGATTTAAGTGTCGGCTTAGAAGGTGATCAATCCAACCATGATGGGGAAATTACCGATCCGACCAATGGCATGTTTTATGTTGATAATTTTAATGGTGCAGAGCGTGATCGCTATAGTATATTTGCTGAGTGGAAGGGTGATATTAGCGATAGTTTAGCCTTGGAAACGGGCTTACGTTATACCCAGGTTGATATGGATTCAGATACGGTGGATACCAGCATGGCGGGGATGATGGCTGTAGCAAACCTACGGAATGCCTTTAATGCCAGCGATCTTTCGCAGACCGATCATCATTGGGATTTCAACGCGATCTTAAGAGATGCCTTGTCTGATGAATTAACCCTGGAGCTTGGTTTCGCACGTAAAACACGCTCAGCATCGTACCAAGAGCGTTACTTATGGATTCCACTAGAAGCCACGGGTGGCTTGGCTGATAACCGCGTATATATCGGTGATGTTAATTTGAATCCAGAAGTCTCATATCAATTTGAAGCGGGCTTAGAGTTCGCATCTAATGGTTTATACCTCGCGCCACGTGCGTTTTACCATCGAGTGAATGATTATATTCAAGGTGAGCAAATTACCGGCACAACGGCGAATATGGTGGCTAACATGATGAATGGCAATAGCACGGTGCTACAATTTTCTAACATCGATGCAGAATTGTACGGGCTGGATGTGGAATGGGGGTATGAGCTAGATGCATCGCTTCGTTTAGATGGCACGGTGAGTTATGTCAGAGGCAAACGTAGTGATGCGGGTGATAATTTGTACCGTATTGCACCGTTTAATACCCGTGTGCAACTAACGTATGAGCAAAACAACTGGTCATTGGCCACGGAAGTTGAGGCATATTCAGCGCAAAATGATGTGGCTGAATATAATGGTGAGTTAAAATCAGCCGGTTATGGTTTATTGCATATTCGTGGTGAAATTGAGCCGCTTGCTGGATTAAACATCGGGCTTGGTGTTGAGAATATTTTAGATAAACAATATGCCGACCACACCGCAGCGCTTAATCGAGCAAAAGGCAACGATGATTTAGCAGTGGGAGAAAAAGTGTTAGGTAATGGCCGTAATTTATATATTAGTGCAAGATATGAATGGTAATTAACTGTTAAGTTGATAAAAAACGCGGGATGAATTCCGCGTTTTTTTATGTCTATTGTTTACCGTATTAGCCGTATGGTTGAGTATCACTTGCTAGACTTTCAACCTATTGATTTAAAGCTTTAATAGGTGCAAAAGAAGTTAAACCTTAATGCTGGTTGCACAGAAGGTTACCGTCATCATGACAAGGCAGGTACAGCGACTAGCATAATTTAATACATTAATGCCTGTTGCTTGTTAGCGGGTAAAACCAGACCGTATTGCTTGTACCGAAACATGGGAATATTATAACGAATTAGCTGCATTACATAATGCAAGCACTACCGAATAAGCCACCGTAATCATTAGCAAATAAGCCGGCCTACATTAGTGCGATACGCAACGTTTAAAACCGATCAATGGGACATATGTGACGGTTTAACAGCGTATTCAATGGCTGTTTTTTGCAGTGCAACTTCCTCTGTACACCAAAGCCCTTTCTTTGTATTCTAACGTTGATTAGTTAGATTATTGGTGGGCGCTAAAATGGCGTAATAAAAAAAATAACATCACTGGAGGAACTAGTATGTCAATAGATCAAACGTCAGCGCCTTATATAGAATGGCCTGCAAAAACAAACCATGTCCCTAAAGAAGTGTTTGAAAAAGACAGCTTATGGGAGAAAGAGTTAGATAATATTTTTTATGGGGAAGAATGGCACCCTATTGTCCATCGAGCAGAAATCCCTAACCCTGGGAATTATAAGGCGGCACAGCTAGGGGAAATTAATATTTTTGCTGTACATGGTGATGATGGTGAAATCAGAATATTTCAAAATACATGCACACATCGTGGTACGTCTTTAGTAACGGAGAGCTCGGGTAATAAAAAAGAATTTGAGTGCCCGTACCATCGTTGGTTGTTTAGTTTAGAAGGTGACTTGGTCGGTTGCCCAAATAGCCGAGAGTTTGCACCAGGTTTTGATAAAAAAGATTACGGCTTATTAAGTTTGCGGGTTGAAGAGTTTTATGGGCTTTATTTTGCAACGATGAGTGATAAAACCCCATCGTTGAAAGAGTATTTTGGAGAAAGCTTTTATGAACCACTGCAGCGCCTTTTGGGTGGCGATGGTCGTTTGAATTTAATTGGTTATCAAAAGGTTACTTATGATTGTAACTGGAAAGCCTATTGTGACAACGATGGTTATCACGGAGCTTTGCTACATAAAGCTTTTGAAATGCTAAATTGGCAAGGGGGTAAGGGTACACAAATTGTCACTAAAAATGGGCATTTGAGTTTTGACTCAGAGCTGACCATTCCTGATCATGTTGATGCTTTGGAAGATGGTTCTATTCTTGATTTTAAGGGCGCGGAGACTAGCAATGGCTCTATCGTCTTGATGTCTTTCCCTATTACTGTTTATACCAAGCATTTGGATATGTTGAATATTCGTTACTCTTTTCCAAAAGGACCGAAAGGTGTGGAAGTTCATTATGTTT
>ERZ1027208.680-NODE-680-length-12352-cov-8.326502_pt1 | contig 12352 bp, 10 predicted proteins | sample MGYA00520867_ERZ1027208 | MGnify/ENA primary metagenome ERZ1027208 (study PRJEB33311, sample SAMEA4378413) | marine metagenome | biome: Marine biome; feature: Fjord; material: Water | collected 2014-07-20T08:00:00Z/2014-07-... | depth 75 m ...
CCCAAAACCAGTGCCTGGCCTCCAATCGGCCTGTTTTTGATATTGCAGAACTGGTCGTCGACCCTTCTGAGGCGGCCTTCAGTCGGGTTTTCAAGAAATAACACTCATTTGCCCCGGGCACCCACCTACGCAATGCTAGATCCAGCCTATAAACTTCATTCAACACGGACTCTGGTCTGTGCGATATATGAACCGCGACTCTTGTTGACCTCTGGGTAGGGTGGTTATCACAATTCCTCCATCCTCTTTTTTTTGGCGGAAGTACACGAAACTTCGCGAAATTTGGCTCCGCCCTTAGAAAGGACACCCTCGGGGTTAGCGCAACGTCCGAAGTTTCCAGTGCCGTTGAACATGAACGGGTCAAGTTGGCCGTTACCAAATGTACTACAGGACATGAACGTGACTTTGGGCAGCATCAATATCGGCGAATAGGCTGCATTGCTAACGGCAGCATTCGCCATCCGTTTCGCGTTGTTTCCTGTGATCGGATGGTACCTATTGATCGATCCCGCATGTTGAAAGGTAGACCTGTTTAGTGGATCAATCAGAAGGTCAGTATCTTCAGTGCCTCCATGAGGTGGGCTGCTTTGGTCCTGATTTGAGCGAAGATCCCATTGTGCCGCTTGTTCGCCCTATTCCCAAGATCGATTTCATCAAACAGGAAGTAAATGATGCTGCCGAAATAGGATAAAACCATCAGGACAATGAACCATTGCCAGCCGTGCCGGAGGCGAAAGACCATCTATCGCCCCATGTTTCATCCTTTGTTGATATCGTCGTAGTCCCCAAGCCTGAGGTATCCAAACTCACGATACAACTTGATGGTTGGGCGTAATCCAAACAACACCGAACCGACAACAAAAAGCCAGGTTCCAAAATAGGTTGTGCTTTCCTTGAAGAAAAGGACGCTGCCTATGACAAAAAGCGCTGCCGCTGAGAAATCGACAAATGTGTAGGCCACTTCACAAAGAGCATAGAGCCGTTTGTGGTCCTCGGATTTGGTATGGTTGTCTGGATTGAACAGTTTCATTCTCGGCCCCTTACGCCAGTCCCGGTAGTACAGCCTTTGTACCCGCAACTATCATTTCTACTGCGATTGCAAGTAAAATCATTCCCATCAAACGCGTCATGATAACGCGCATTGTGTCTGTCAGAGCTTTGCCAAAGAACGATGCGAAGAACAGTACAAAAAACAGCATCGCCAAAATGACGCCCACAACCCCACCAACAGCGATCAATCCGCTCATTCCCTTTGCGTGGCCCGCATATATTATCAGCGTCGCTATTGTTCCCGGTCCGACAATCATCGGAAAGGTAATTGGGTAAAACGCTAGGCCAGAAAGATCTTGGATATGGTCTTTTTCCTTAGCAGTGCCGTGATGTGATGAGATGTCGTTTCCGTTCAGCATAGACCATGCGATATGAGCCAGCACGATACCGCCCGCGATCCGAAACTGATCAACAGTGATCCCAAAGAAACCGATGATTTTTTGTCCTGCAACCAAGATCACCAAACACATAATCGCCGAAAAAATCGTTATCTTACAAGCGAGTGTGCGCTGTTGTGTCACCGTAAACCCTGCAGTCAAAGCCAAAAAAATCGGCAAATTCACAAACGGATTCATAATCGCAAAAAATGCCCCAAAGGCTTTGGTAAGTTCGGCGTAGTCCATATAGGTCCCTCTGAATTCTCTAAATCTTACGTCAAGCGCCTCAAATGATAAAGCGTGGCCTGTATGGGCGGCACTACATCACTCAATACAAGTTGGGGTATTGTTGAGTTTCCTTACGCCAACATGTCGCGCTCCTTACAGTTATTGGAGAATGGGAGATTTAGAGGGCTGTACGTCAACAGTTACCAAAGCAATCCCAGCCCCCAAACAACCAAAATCGAAAAACGCTGAAGCCCCTTCATGTAGGGCAACAGCGCCATCTTCCACCGCCTATTGATGCTAATTGTTGAATTCTTCGAAAGCAAACCTGATGGCTAATAGGTCAACGCTTTAAGGCTCATCAGGTACAGGCCCGGGAGGCAACTTGTTTGTGACAGCATCATGGGCTGCGGCGCTGACAGCTTTTCGTTGTTCGTCGGTCAACGTCTCGTCCCCCGCTATCTCGACCTTCACGTTGCGTTCTGCCATCCGAATGCCATTCGCAGTGAATATGTCTCGCACTCCTTGATAGGCATCGCGGCGCACAACCCATTGCTCGCCCGGTCGTGTCATGAATTTAACCCCAACCACCATATTGAACTCTTCCATACGGCGCACGCCCTGTGATTTCAGTGTCTCCAAAATGCTATCACCATAATCTGGGTTCTCTTTTAGCTGTGCTCCAACCTGCTTAATCAACTTCTTTACAAGCTTTAGGTCAGTGTCGAACGGCACGCGGAACTCGAGTTTCATGATCACCCAATCACGCGAATAATTCGTCATGGACTTCAATTCGCCAAAGGGTAACGTATGGACAGCTCCGCGGTGATGGCGGATTTGCAGAGATCTAATCGAGATCCTCTCGACTGTTCCGCGAAGCTGGTCAATCTCGACATATTCACCTACGCGGAAGGCATCATCGATCAAGAAGAAGATACCAGACACAACGTCTTTGACCAATGACTGCGCACCAAATCCGATTGCAATCCCCAAGACGCTGGCACCTGCTAGGATCGGCGCGATGTTCACACCCATTGAGGAAAGGATCGACATGGCCACCATCAGTAACAATGTCACCATCAGCACAACCCGCAGGAGTGGCAATAGTGTGGCCATTCGGGCCTCTGGTCCGGGTGCAGAGCCGTCAGTTGGAGGGGTGTAGGCACTTAGCCTGCGGTCTATGGCAGTGCGGGCCCAAGTCCAAAGCAAATCCGCAATCAACAGCGCTGCTGCGCTGTCTAACATCACTGAAAAGATGCGTTGCGTCACTGTAGGGTTTTCGGAGCTCTCGAATATTCCGAGGTTCCAGATCAGCGCGAGGATAAAGCCGACCGTAATGATCAGTGCAAACCGTACAACCCGTTGTGCAATGGGGCGATAAGTCTCATATGGGTCGCTGGCCAGAACCTCTTCATCGATTATTTCTTCCACTTCGGTGCCATCTTCGAGTGGTTCAACAACAGGCGGAGGCGGAAGTTTTACTAAATAATCGACAATCGCATTGTCAAATGCGTGATTAACCCAAGACCGCAGCAGTTTCAGAGATACAACCAGAAGGCCCAGACACAGCACGCTCCACATGATTAGGCTAAGGTCTAGTATCCACATCCCCAGCGACACAATGATCACAAGGCTCACAAAACTGCGCCATTTGCGGGCTTGCTTGGAATTTGCGGCGGGACTGATGCGACCAGCAAGGTAGAAACCGATATGCAGGCTAACCAGTGCCGCAAGTGTGACAACTGCAGCCAACAAGATGGAAATGGCCAGGATGGCGTTTTCGCTACCCTGAGGCCTAAACACTTCGATAACACTTTGAAAAACATCATTGAATGCAATGGCGAGGATTAACACGCCAGAGAAGCAAAGCGTCGTGCGGGAAATAACACGGGCCATTGCAGTACTGACTGGCACCAACCGAAGGCGCGGCACATAAGGAGCCAAAAATAGTAGCAGGGTAGTGCCAACCACACGGATTGCGACAATTGCCATCAGCAAATTCAGGATCAATGCAAAGAGTATCGGCGGCCAGTCAAACGCTGAAAATGCGCCGATGCTGCCAACCGCAAAGGCAAGTAGCCCAGACAATGCCAGACCTGCACGCGATATTGCCGCTGTGATGCGTTTGGTGTGTGTCTTGAATTCAATAATTTCAAGGCGGCGGCGCGTCGGGTTTGAGTACTGCCGGAAAAGCCATTCCAAACCAGCCCCTAGAAACAAGAAAATTAGCACAAACGTAAGGCTTTGGACGCGGCGATTATCAGTGACTTGCTCTCTCCACCGCCCCTGCATCATCTCTGGGGCCTGCTCCAAACCTTCCCACGTCCGGATAAGTGCGCCGATACGGTTTTTTGTCTGCAAGACCAACGCATCAAACTGATCACGGATTCCTAGCGTATCAGGGACGTCAGCATTCTCCGCCTCGTCAGCTTGTTGGCTAAGCCATTCCTGAATGCGGTCATCTGCCAAAAGACGGGTGAATTCATGCAAATCATTTGCAGAGGGTGCCGGAACAACGATATCTGTTTGTGCCGATACAGGCTGCGACAAGGCCAGCGCAAAAACGCAAGCGAGTACGATCGCGATACGGCGCAAGGCGATCACGCTAGGGCCTCGGATGGTGCAGCGGTTTCCGTCGGTCTGGGGTCCTCGAATGAATAGTCAGCGGGGTAAATAGCCAGAACTTCTACCTTGCCGCCCGCAGGCGTGAGTTGACACGCCAGTCTTGCGCCCTCTGGGGCACCCACCCTGTGTAGCGTGCGCTGTTCCAACTCAGACGGGAGCGGAAGCGGAAATTCTGACCGAACGATGTGGACCGCGCAGGTGCCGCATCTGCCGCGTCCGGCACAAATGCTCGCATGCTGTTGATCGTTGTGTTCAAACCCACTCAACATGCTCAGCGCCGACGTAGAGATCATTTCTTGGCCGCCATTGCGAACAAGAATGACCTCTTGAGTTTTTTGCAAGGTCAGACGGATGAAACGCGCCACCAGCGTGAAAATAGCCAATAAGATCGAGCCGTAAATAACAGCCTTGGTAACTTGTTTGATTTGCGCAAAGGGCACAACAACATCTTCTGGTATCGCTGCGCTATTGGCCAACTCAGTACCGGTTTGCCCAGCAATCAACATTTCGCGCCCTGCTTCGGCGTATCCAAGCAGTGCAAAAACAGGAACAATGACTGCAAGAAGGTAGAGCCAATTCAGCAATCGCCCTGCGTTTTCCTTTGACCGCAACCATGTAAACAGGCCCGCAGTACCATGCACCCAAACCACTGAAAGCATCACAACCTGCATGAGACCAAGAGCTGGCACCTGTAGCCAAAACAAGCGGATCGTATCAGCATACCCGAACTGCACCCCCGCATCTGCCAGCATTGAAATACCAATGGCATGCGTTGCCAAAAGCGGCACAACACCCACACCAGTCAGCAATTGAACAATATCTTGCGTGTTTGTCCGCAAAGTTGGCCTAACGTAGACAGCCCAAAGCCCCAGAAAAAAATGGCTGATCAAAGACGCAGATAACAATACCCCAGTGAATGGACCGGTCCAGAAACCTGAAAGGTATGGACGTGCGCTGTCCATAGCATCAATCGAGATTAAGCCGAGGCTGAGATTTATGAGGTGGCTGGTTACAAAGGCTAGTAGAAAGAGCCCTGACCAAATTCGTATGGCGCGCCGAAAAATGGGCGCTGTCATTTTGAATGATCGGTCGGTCATTGCGTTGTTCCTTGTCCGCGGCACCAAGTTGAAACGATGTAAGCTAAACAGCCATTCGTGTCAGCCAATGTATTCATTACCTGCCTACTGCTACCTTCGCGCATTCTGACGAACATTTGCAATATCTAGCGTGTCGAGGAGTAACTATTGCCCCTACAGCAACAACCGTGCGGGTTGGGGGACGTCAAATCATTCAATTCGATCTAGGTGGAACAAGGCAAGACTATGTTGCACGATCATCTTGCTGGCTAGAAGAGACTGATCGGATAAGTCTGCGACCTCCAACACATACGCTGCCGTACGGACAGGTTACCGTCAATGATATGGTGCAGCGACGAGCATAAACCTGACTGAACTCCATTCATTGCCAAGCTAAACCACAGCTAATCAATGGTGTCTGGCACCCTGACGTTCCAGCTCTTTTTGAACGTCCGCGACATCGAGATCCGCCAATGTGTTCACCTGTTTCTTGATCGATAACGCAGCAGCGACACCGGCACCTTGACCCGTTACAGCGCAGCACGCCATGTTGCGGGTTGCCGCGTGACTGTCACGATCACCACCTGTCGCCCGCCCAGCCACGAGCAGGTTTTCAACGTTCTTTGGAAGAAGATTACGATAGGGTATTTGAAAGTACCGACCAGTTGTTGGCAGAATGAGAATGCCATACCCGTCGATGAACTCGGGGAAGATACCAATGCTGTCGTCGAACCGCCCCTGTTCGCGCACATCCTGAGAGGTCATGTTGTACTGACAGTCAACTTTACGGGTGTCACGTATGCCAATCGACATACCGAAATTCCGAAGGCGTATGCCCTCACATCCGGGTGTATACCGTCGCAGTGCCTCAATCGCGAGCATCGTCTGACGGCGGCCTTCAATTTCGTATTTCGTCAGGGAATTTGGATCCGTTCCATCGCAATCATCCATATGGATGAGGTTCATATAGGTCAGCTCTCCTGTGTCATGCACAGCCCCCCATGTTCCTGCGATAGTGTTCAATTTGGCAGGGATAAGCCCATCTTTGATCGCCTGTTCAAATGGTTTTTTCAGGAATGGCGAGAACATGTCATCCTCTTTGCCTGTTGTTTCGATGTTCCATTCACCACCCCCACCCCAGTCTTTGTAGGTCTGCGGGTCCGATTTAATGCCCTCCATGAATTTGGTCTTATCCACGCCAGCGACGTGGAACATTACCGAGGCTGCCATCATCTCTTCTTTTGGTGTTAGATAGGTTGGCGCGCCTGCCCGTTTCACAACATCAGCGTCACCCGTTGCATCAATCACCCGCTTTGCCAGAATAGCTTCGCGGCCAGCTTTTGACTCAGTGATGATCCCGACAATTGTGTTGCCGTCCATAATCGGGGACACAAACTGACGGTGCAACATGGGTGTCAGGTTGGGCTCGTTCAGGACCATCTGGTCTGCAACCAACTTGAACCCCTCTGAATCGATTTCATAAGATAGAGATTGCGATTCAGGAACCGCAGCACCCATTTCTTTGGCGCGGTCCTCGAACTCGCGGGCGATACCGTTCGATTCAATCGTATCCTCATGCCGGTACCAATGCATCCCCTCAACACCAACGACAGTTAAGTTGCCCCCAAAACAACCAAACCGCTCAACCAAAGCCACCTGAACGCCCGCCCGTGCGGCTGCGAGTGCAGCAGGCAAACCACCCGGACCAGAGCCAACGACAAGCACATCGGTTTCATGGATAACGTCAATTTCGCGTGCTGTTTCCAATATGGTACGATTGTTCAAGGGTTGATTTCCTATCATTAGATTCGGATATTTTGACCATCTTTGCGGTTTCAACAGAATGCGTAAACAAACTTCTACCGCAAAGCGTTTACTGCCAGACACATCCAAACCCACGTTCAACTGTGTCTCTGCTTAACTGCATAGAAATTACTATTCTGCGTCATCGCGGTTTCCACAATAATCTAACGGCTTTGCCTCAGCGTCACTTTGCTCGGATTGTGGACTTTGAGAGCAAGGAAGCGTAACGCGAGGCAACCCAAGCACGAGATTGCCATGACAGAACACACCTATCCAAGCCCCGTATTACAACACCGCCGTGCGGATCAGGCGGTTCACCTTTTTGGCCTTGTGATGATCCTGACTGCGGGAACAATTGTCATTTCAAAGGCACTCGGGCTGCTTGATACGAGCTTGGTTATTGCATTGGTAGTGTATGTGTTGTGTGCGCTGGCCTCAAATCTGGCATCCATTGCCTATCATTTTTCACCGTGGCACGCGCATCGCACGCTATTGCGCCGCATTGATCACGCCGCAATTTACCCTAGCATTTCAGGGACTTTCACAACATTCTTTGTGCTGGCTGACACCTCATGGACAATATTCCTATTGTGGGTGTGTTGGATATTTACGGCAATCGCCATCTGGAACAAGATCACCAACAAAACCGTAAAATCAAAGTGGTCAACTGCCTCCTATATCGGATTGGGTGCAATTGGCTTGTGTGCCCTGCCCGACCTGACCAACGTGCCAATTGAAACACTGTGGTTCATCATCGCAGGATCAGTGAGCTACCTGATTGGGACCGCGTTTTATGCCCGCAAAACGATGCCATTCCGCTATTCGATTTGGCACATCTGCGTGAACATTGGCGGAATATTCATGTTTGCAGGCATCTGGGTGGCGTTCTTCTAAACCGCCCACCTAACCCCTAAACTGACCATCAGATCCACCAGCCATTGCACGCAGCAACAAAAATGGCGCCCCCACATCTGCGGGAGCGCCATCGTTGATTGGTTTAACCTAGTTATTAGGCTGAATGGTCCAGATCAAAGCGGTCAAGTTCCATCACTTTTACCCATGCGGCAACGAATTGCTTCACGAACAACTCTTCACCATCAACAGAGGCATAGACCTCGGCCAAGGCACGCAGCTGGCTGTTGGAACCAAACACCAGATCAGTGCGCGTTCCTGTGCGTTTCACATCTCCAGTGGTGACGTCATGTGCTTCAAACACGCCTTGATCATCGGCAGCAGATTTCCATGTCACGCCCATATCCATCAGCGCGCGGAAGAAATCACTGCTCAGCGTACCGGGCTTGTCCGTCCAGACACCGTGGGATGTAGCGCCATAGTTGACCCCTAACACACGCAAACCACCTACCAACACTGTCATCTCTGGCGCTGTCAGGGTCAGCAATTGTGCGCGATCTACCAACAACTCTTCAGCAGAGATGCTGAAATCACGCGACTGGTAGTTACGGAAACCGTCGACCATTGGCTTGAGGATATCAATGCTTTCGACTTCTGTCTGCTCTTGGGTTGCGTCACCACGCCCCTGAGTAAACGGCACGGAAACATCGTAACCGCCGGCCTTTGCGGCTGCTTCAACAGCTGCAGTACCCGCCAGTACAATCACATCCGCTATAGAGACAGCTTTGCCAAAATCAGCGCGAATGGTTTCCAACTTGTCCAGAACTTTGGACAGCTGCGCAGGCTGGTTCACTTCCCAATCCTTCATTGGTGCCAGACGAATGCGTGCACCATTTGCACCGCCACGTTTGTCCGAACCGCGGAAGGTAGACGCAGAAGCCCAAGCCGTTGAAACCAGTTCAGATGTGCTGAGACCCGAAGCCAAGATTTTCGCTTTAAGATCAGCAATATCAGATTCTGCTAGTGCGCCTGCATCTGCTGCAGGGATCGGGTCCTGCCAGTTCAGAACTTCGCTTGGCACTTCCTTACCCAGATAACGTGACCGTGGGCCCATATCGCGGTGTGTCAGCTTGAACCAAGCGCGCGCAAACGCATCTGCAAATTCATCTGGATTGGCGTGGAAGCGTTTGGAGATTTCCAGATAGGCAGGATCTTCGCGCATCGCCATGTCAGCCGTTGTCATCATCGGCGCATGTTTACGTTCGTCATGCGCATCTGGAACCGCATCGGCCATCGCACCGTTTGCGGGTTGCCACTGCTGTGCCCCTGCTGGAGATTTGGTCAGTTCCCACTCGTTGCCAAGCAGCGTGTCAAAGTAGGACATGTCCCAAGTTGTGGGTGTCGGGGTCCAAGCACCTTCAATACCGGAGCCAATAGCATCAACGCCTTTGCCGCTTTTGTAGCTGGAGTTCCAGCCAAGGCCTTGCGCTTCAATTGGAGCAGCTTCGGGCTCTGGTCCAACAAGGCCAGCATCGCCTGCACCGTGTGATTTACCAAAAGTGTGACCGCCAGCTGTCAACGCAACCGTTTCCTCGTCATTCATCGACATGCGCGCAAACGTGTCACGGATGTCACGACCAGAGGCGAGCGGATCAGGATTGCCGTCAGGACCTTCTGGGTTCACATAGATCAGGCCCATCTGTACTGCCGCCAGCGGGTTTTCCAGATCGCGTTCACCGGAATAACGGCTGTTCTCGCCACCGGATTCTTCCAGCCAGATTTCTTCGGAACCCCAATAAACGTCTTCTTCAGGCTCCCAAATGTCTTCACGACCACCGGCAAAGCCGAATGTCTTAAAGCCCATATCCTCAAGGGCGCAGTTGCCTGTCAGGATCATCAGATCAGCCCAAGAAATCTTGTTGCCGTATTTCATTTTGATCGGCGTCAAAAGACGGCGCGCTTTATCAAGGTTAACGTTGTCAGGCCATGAATTCAAAGGCGCAAAACGCTGGGAACCAGAGCAGGAACCACCGCGGCCATCGGCCGTCCGGTAAGTGCCCGAAGAGTGCCACGCCATGCGAATAAAGAACGGACCGTAGTGACCATAGTCAGCAGGCCACCAGTCTTGGCTGTCTGTCATCAACGCATAAAGGTCAGCCTTTACCGCGTCCAGATCAAGCGTTTTGAATGCCTCAGCATAGTTAAAATCTTCACCTGTAGGAGAAACTGCAGGTTGGTTCTGATGCAGCATCTTGAGGTTCAATTGGTTCGGCCACCAATCACTGTTGGAGCGACCCGTGTTATTGGTCTGCTTGTTTGCGCCAAAGCCCATTGGGCATCCGCCCTGCTTACCGTTATCTGATCCGTCCATTGCTCTCTCCAATAGCTGTGTAACTTGTGGGGATTCGCATCCCTCTGGAATGGTTCTAACAAACCCCTTCAATATCTTTAAGTTGGATTTTCTAATGAATGTGATAGGTTTCCCTTATGATCAACTTTACGCTCAAACAGCTCAGATATTTTGAAGCCGTAGCCCAACTTGGCCATTTTGGCCGTGCGGCGGAAACTTGCGCGATTTCGCAGCCCGCCCTTTCAGCCCAAATAGCCACGTTGGAGTCCGCGCTGGGATTGCAGCTATTTGAACGCAATCCTCGGCAGGTACGCCTAACAGCGTTTGGTGAGCAGTTTGAGACCCGCGCCCGCGAAATACTGCGCAGCGCCGAGGCCCTTGCCGATATGGCGCGCGGTGCGGGAAAAACGGCCCTGACACGGCTGCGCATCGGTGTGATCCCCACTATCGCCCCCTACCTATTGCCATCGGTCATTGGCCATATCACTGCCGCCCATCCCGAAATTGATCTGTTGGTCCGTGAAACCATGACCCACAAGCTGATCGAAGAGTTGGGCGCAGGTAAGCTAGATTGCGCCATCGTCGCCCTGCCCGTCTCTGAGCCCACCCTCACCGAAGTAGCTCTGTTTGACGAGGCCATGGTGCTGGTGCGCCCAGAAACAGACGCAGATCGCCCCGTGCCCGACATGGACACGCTAAGTCAGATGAAGCTTTTGTTATTGGAAGAAGGCCATTGTTTTCGCGATCAGGCGTTGTCGTTTTGCGCAATGCGCAATTCATTACCCCGTGAAGGGCTGGATGGATCATCCCTCACCACATTGGTGCAAATGGTCGGTGCTGGCATTGGTGTAACGCTGATCCCCGAAATGGCCGTTCCGGTTGAGACACGTTCCGCCGCCGTCAGCATCGCCCCTATGGGATCGCCCTATCCCAAACGCACTGTAGGCATGGTGTGGCGTAGTACCTCCGCCCTTGCGCATCAGTTAGAAGGGATCGCCGGGTTGGTGCGCGAAGCGGCCGCAGCGCACCCTGCGTTTGCAGTCGTTAAACAGCACACGCCATAACAACATTAATTCTGTCTGCCTTGTCTAATCCTCAAGCGGGCTCTGTAAGAGATTGAACACAGCGTCTATGCGTTCATCGTCCCAATCCGCGAATAATCTCTCGTCCAACTGCCTAAAAAGTGCGCGGGCTTCTGACATCATACGCTCGCCCTCGTCGGTGAAGGTGATAATGCGCTGGTTCCGACGGACCTGATCAGCTTCGCTTTTTAGCCAACCACAGATTTCGAGCTCTTTGACGGTCTTATGGACAGCTTGTCTGGTGATAGCTAGGTCGTTTGCGATCTGAGAGGCGCTGTTTGGCCCGCAATCCAATGCCCCGAGAAAGCTCAATTGGCTTTGTGTCAGGCCAATGAATCCCCTTCCATGCAGCAAATCGACTAACCACTTTTGGGCGCGTCGTTCGAAATTTGATGTCAGATGGACAAGCTTGAGTGAACGGCTTTCAGCCATTTCATACGCAGGTGATCCGCTCGATGTTGTCAGCTTGGTTGACATGATGAAACTCTAAATATATTTGTAAGCCTAGTTTACAACATGGAGCAATCACTTGAACAGCCTCAAATTTGTCATGCGCCTGAACGCCACTAGTTGCGTTTCTTTTGGTCTGCTCTTTATCGTTTGGCCTCACGCAGTCGCGACGTTCTTGGGCGAAATCCCTCTGAACCTCATCCTCATTTTGGGTATCGGATTATTGGCCAATGGTGTCCATCTGATAGCTACCTCAATACGTACAAACGTCCGCGAGATCGAAGTCATTTGGTTTTCGTTGGGTGACTTTACGTGGTGGCTTGCAACGCTTTTTCTGGTTATCGCCAACCTTTGGATCACAACAACATGGGGCATCGTACTGGCTGTCATTGTTGCCACGGTTGTGGCAGGGCTTGGCGTTGCCCAGCTGTGGATCGTGGGTCTTCATTCCCATGGGCACAC
>ERZ1027208.681-NODE-681-length-12339-cov-7.596386_pt1 | contig 12339 bp, 11 predicted proteins | sample MGYA00520867_ERZ1027208 | MGnify/ENA primary metagenome ERZ1027208 (study PRJEB33311, sample SAMEA4378413) | marine metagenome | biome: Marine biome; feature: Fjord; material: Water | collected 2014-07-20T08:00:00Z/2014-07-... | depth 75 m ...
CGGTCCTCCACCTTCCTCGCTCCCCGCGTCTTCGGCAGCTGCAGATGTGTATACGGGCAAGCTCGTTTGCCGATAAACGGTTGCCCTGCCCTACCGCACTGACGCGAATTTGCAAGGCGCTGTCGGTATTCACAGTACCCGCTATCACGTGATCTCCGACAACCTTTTCTACCGCCTCAGGCTCTCCCGTCAGCAGTGTTTCGACCACTCCACTCGCTCCGTCCAGCACCACGCCGTCGCAGGGAACTGTCGTACCGCTGGCGACTAAAACACGATCATTGATGGCTAACTGCTTTAAGGGAACCGTTTGCCAGGCGCCTTTTTCATCGGCTCTTTCAGCGGTCGCAGGCAACACCTGGGCTAGTCGGTCAGACTCAATGCCGTTGCGATGGCGGGCGCGCATTTCAAGGTAGCGACCCCACAACAAGAAGAAGGTGAACATTGAAACCGAATCAAAATACACTTCGCCACCACCAAAGATGGTTGCCCAAGTACTGGCCGCATAGGCCCCGCCAATAGCGATCGAAACCGGTACATCCATCGTCAGATGACGCGCCAACAAGGCGCTTCGAGCCGCGCTAAAAAATGGCCGCGCGCTGAACAGCACAACCGGTGTAGCGATGATAAAACTCAACCAACGCAGATAGACTTCCCAGCTTGCGTCCGCTCCGCTATAGAGCGCAACGGCCACCATACCCACCTGCATCATGCCAAAGCCGGCTACCGCCAGTCGCATTAACGCGGTGCGATTTTCTTTTTCTCGAAGCTGTTGCTGACGATCTTCAGTGGCCGGAATGGGGTGATAACCAATGTGCGACAGTGCTGCCATTAGCTCGCTGAGCAGCACCTTATCAGCACTCCATTGAATCAGGCAGCGATGAGTGGTGGCGTTAACTCGAACAGATTCGACGCCCTCGACTTTCGCTAGATGATGTTCAATCAGCCAGACACAAGCGGCACAGCTAATACCCTCCAATAGTAATTGAGCCTGAAACGAATTGTCGTCAACACAGAAAACGAATTCCTGCTGTACATCCGGCAAATCAAACGCTGAAAAATCTGCCAAGGCGTCATTCGGCCGAGCACTGATTTCGGTTCGAAATTGATAGAAATGTTCAAGCCCACCATCAATGATGGCGGAGGCGACGGCCTGACAACCGGGACAACAAAACTCGCGCGGTTGGTCGTCAATGACCAGCGAATAACCAGAACGCGCGGGAACCTCTAATCCACAGTGAAAGCACGCACATAACACGCCACTCACTCATCGCCACCAAAGATCATGCGAGAGCCCTTGCTCAAATCTATATCGCCAGTGACACGCCACACTTCGCCAACCAAGACTTCGTTTCTCGCGGGGTGGGAGCTGCCAACTTCTTCAGCGTTATCAATCGGCGGGAGCAAGCGGACATACCAACGATTTTGAATACGGCGTTCTAGCTCGGCCTGATAGCGTCCCGGCATCGTCTCGTACAAGCTAATCGACAAGTCGTTGTCAGCCTCGACTGGGTGGTCAAGATGCAATTTAATCTCAGCGGGTAATTCATAGTCAGCCGCTGTCGTAGAAAGGGTCAATAGAATATCGCCCACATCCAAATCAAGAAATAGCTCGCCGGCTAAGCCTAGCGTTTGTGCCTGACGATCCTGATCAGCCCGCTGGTTGATCATTCGCCCCTCTTTGTAATAGTTATCAATAACCGTGTCATCGGCGTTTTTAACCACAATCGTCAAAAATGGTATCCAAACCATCACCACAACAATCAGCGGCGTTAAGATAAACCACGCCCAGAATTGCTTGTACCAAGGACCATCGTCTTTATCGTTCAAAGGGGTATTACTCATAAGGGATTCATCATAAAGCGCAAAGGCCGCCATTCTATCATTGTCGACGGCCTTTGGCAGAAAGTACTGATCGCCTGGGCCCAAAATGACCTAACTCACTTTAAACCGGCGATTATTTAGCTGGTCCGATAAAGCTGGTTTCTTCGTGAGCGGTTATAGCCTCGTTATCGCTGGCAGTGACCACAAAACTAATCACGCTTTTACTCATCCGTAAATCATCTTTAGGCACAGAGACACGTACAGGCACCGTAAACACCTCACCCGCCTCGAGCTCAAGCGGCCGATAACCTCTGATTTTAAACGCACCATCACCCTCGACCTTGATAAGGTAACTGTGCGGCCGTTCATGCATGTTGTTAATTTTTACGGTGTAGACATTTTGTACAAATTCATTGGTCTCTCGATACATGCGTGCACCGCGATCACGAATAACGTCTACCGAGACCGGCTGGCGAGTGCCGACAACGTAGGCAAACGCCCCGATCATGGCAATCACCGCAAAAATATAACCGAACAAACGTGGCCGCAAGAAGTGCGTGGTGCCATTTTCAAGCTGATCCTCCGAGGTAAATCGAATCAAGCCGCGCTCATAGCTCATTTTGTCCATAACCTGATTACAGGCATCAACACACAAACCACAGTTAATGCACTCGTATTGAAGTCCATCACGGATATCAATATCTACCGGACAAACCTGCACACACCAAGAACAATCAATACAGTCGCCTTTTCCTTCGGCCTTGTAATCGTCCTTCGGTTTACGCGGGCCGCGGCTTTCTCCGCGGGCGGCGTCGTAATGCACCGCTAGGGTATCTGTGTCATACATAACCGACTGAAAACGCGCATAGGGACACATGTATTTACAAACTTGCTCGCGCATCCAGCCGGCATTGAGGTAAGTCATAAAAGCAAAGAACAGGGTCCAGAACGCAGCCGCAGGATGAATATCGAAGGTGACAAAACCGGTGGTGTCTACCGACGGCCAAAAGCCCACAATCAGCTCTCTTACCGGGGTAAAGTAGCCGACAAAGGTTATCCCAGTGATAAACGCTATTAGCAGCCAAAGAAAATGCTTGCCCCCCTTACGAAGTAGCTTTTCAGTATTCCAAGCCTGCTTGTCGAGTTTGATCATTTTATTTCGATCACCCTCGCAAAAATGTTCCGCCCAGATGTACATTAATGTCCAGACAGTTTGCGGACAGGTAAAACCACACCACACTCGCCCCACCAAGACTGTTACCGTGAACAATGCAAAGGCGGCAATGATCAACAACCAAGCTAACAACATGCCGTCTTGTGGCCAGAAGGTCATCCACAGAATGTGGAACTTACGCGCGGGTAAATCGAACAACATGGCCGGGCGACCATCAATAACCAACCACGGCATCAACATAAAACCAACAATCAGTGGCAAGCCGGTATAGCGTCGAATCTTTTGAAAAAACCCCGAAATTCTACGGGTATACACTCGGCCAGCACTGTCGTACAACATGCGATAGCGAACCGCCTCTTCGCCAGTATTATCTTCGACCGTAGGGATTTTTTCTCCCATCACTTAACTCCTATTGAATCGGCTAACGGGAAAACAACGAGTAGCCCCTAAGACCCTACGGCCCGTTCATATCAGTCACGGCTTTACCGCGCAGTTTCCGATAAGATTATAGCCGTTAGCGTTATTAACGCTGTTGATTAAGCTCAAGTGAATCACAGTAACCTGACAACTCGCTGACAGTGTTCCGCTACTGCCCATGCCCGAGTCAGGTCGACTTTATTCATCGTTCAGACACAACAAAGCCCCGATAACGGGGCCTTGCAGTTAACGTTTGAATGAATCTTGCGATTCCATCACCGCGCTTACTCTATGTCTTGCGACAGACCGTAAACATAGGCCGTTAGTAAGTGAATTTTAGCTTCACGTAATTTATCAACTTGTGCCGGCATTTGATTGGAGCGACCGTTGCGGATTGAATGACGAATCCCCTCAGGCGTGCCTTTAGACAACCAAATATCATCGCTCAAATTCGGTGCACCCATCAACTGATTGCCTGAGCCGTCAGCGTTGTGACAAGCGGCACAATTTTGAGTAAAAACGGTTTGTCCCGCTTCAGCTTCAGTTGAGTCATGCTCTTGACCCGAGATTTTCAGAACATATTCCGCCGCCGCAACCACGTTGGCCTCGCCAATGATCGGCCCCCAAGCTGGCATGCTGCCACTGCGACCATGTGTAATGGTTTGCTTGATCTGCTCGGCACTGCCGCCGTACAACCAATCGTGATCGGTCAGGTTCGGAAAGCCCAAGTTACCGCCAGCATCCGCACCGTGACAAACTGCACAGTTGTTGGCAAACAGACGAATACCCATTTTTATCGCACGCGGATCTTGAGCCACCTCTTCGATTGGCATGGCAGAGTACTTGGCGAAGATTGCGCCGTACTGCTCATCGGCTTTCTGCTGCTCACGCTCCAATTGGTTGTGTGATGTCCAGCCTAAAAGCCCCTTCCAACTACCCAAACCTGGATAGAGTGCCAGATAGATAATGCCAAAAATAAAGGTGGCAATAAACATCTGGAACCACCATTTTGGCAAAGGGTTATCAAACTCTTCAATGCCATCATAGACATGGCCTGTGGTTTTGTTTTCTGGATCGTCATCATCACTAACGGCAACTTTACGGTTGGCCATCAATATCCAGAAGATCAACACCAAGTTGGTCAGAGTCAGGCCTATGATCCAAAGGCTCCAAAAAGTACTCATAATTTATCCTGCCTTATCTTCATCAGCATTGAGATGAAGTTTTTCATTTTGTGGATCGGCATCATCGACAAACGGCAAATTAGCCGCCTCGTTAAACTGTTTACGGCGACTGGGGGCAAACGCCCACCAGCAAACCCCAAAAAAGGTGATCATCACCAGTACGGTGGACAAACCTCTTAACGTATTTAAATCCATGATGTCTCTCTCTGTTATCGCTTTATCAGGCTTTCGCTAGCCGCAATTAGCGCTTCTGCTGCAGCAATATACCCAGCTGCTGCAAGTATGCGACTAACGCGTCCATCTCAGTAACGCCCTTCACTTTGGCCTGGGCACCGGCAATGTCTTCATCGGTGTAAGGAACACCTACAGAGCGCAGTGCAGCCATTTTCTTACCGGTATTTTCACCATCCAACAGATTGTCAAACAGCCACGGAAATTCCGGCATATTAGATTCGGGAACGACGTTACGAGGGTTGTACAAATGCGCTTTATGCCACGCATCTGAGTAACGACCACCAACACGAGCCAAATCAGGCCCAGTACGCTTTGAACCCCACAGAAACGGGTGATCATAAACCGACTCACCAGCAACCGAGTAGTGACCATAACGCTCGACTTCAGCACGCAGAGGACGAACCATCTGAGTGTGACAAACGTGGCAACCTTCGCGGATATAGATATCGCGACCTTCTAATTCAACCGCGTCCCAAGGCTCTAAACCCTCGATTGGTTGAGTGGTTTCTTTCAAGAAGAACTGAGGTACGATTTCAACTAGACCGCCGAAGCTAATGGCAACGACCGCCAGAATCATCAGCAAACCAATATTTTTTTCTACTATGTCATGATTTTTCACAGTCGCTCTCCTTAGGCCGTTTGCGGCTGCGTTTGAGTGGCTTCATCATCAGACTCAGCCATAGTGCGGTAGGTGTTGTACGCCATCAGCAACATGCCAAACAGGAAGAAAGCTCCGCCCAATACACGCACGAAGTAACCTGGGTAACTGGCTTCAACCGATTCAGCAAAGCTGTAGGTCAAAGTGCCATCAGCGTTGAACGCGCGCCACATCAAACCCTGCATAATACCGTTCACCCACATAGCGGCGATGTACATAACAGTACCAATCGTTGCCAACCAGAAATGGGTATTAATCAACGTCGTGCTCCACATTGCTTTGCGGTTCGTCAGAACTGGCAACAGGTGATAAATAGCACCAATGGAAATCATTGCCACCCAACCCAACGCGCCTGAATGCACGTGACCAACAGTCCAGTCGGTGTTATGTGACAGTGCATTAACGGTCTTAATGGACATCATCGGGCCTTCAAAGGTAGACATACCGTAGAACGACAGAGATACCACCAAAAAGCGCAAAGTAGGATCGGTACGCAGCTTATGCCAAGCACCTGATAACGTCATAATACCGTTGATCATGCCGCCCCAAGAAGGTGCTAACAGGATCAATGACATCACCATACTGAGGCTTTGCGCCCAATCGGGTAATGCCGAGTAATGTAAATGGTGAGCACCAGCCCAAATGTACAAGCTGATCAACGCCCAAAAGTGAACAATTGAAAGCTGGTAGGAATAAACCGGACGACCCGCCTGCTTGGGAACAAAATAATACATCATGCCCAAGAAGCCAGCGGTCAAGAAAAAGCCAACCGCATTGTGCCCGTACCACCACTGAATCATCGCATCCATGGCACCTGAGTACATGGAGTATGATTTGGTCAGCGTGACAGGTACTGCCATGCTGTTAACGACGTGCAGCAAGGCAATGGTTACGATGAACGCGCCGTAGAACCAGTTAGCCACATAAATGTGTGAGGTTTTACGTTTAACGATGGTGCCGAAGAACACGATTCCGTAAGACACCCAAACCAAAGTAATCAAAATATCGATTGGCCATTCCAGCTCGGCGTACTCTTTGGCAGAGGTATAACCTAGCGGCAAGGTAATGGCTGCAGCCACGATCACCAGCTGCCAACCCCAGAACGTAAAGGGAATCAGGAATCCCCCAAACAGCGAAGCCTGACAAGTTCGCTGCACGACGTAGTAAGACGTCGCAAACAAAGCACAACCACCAAACGCAAAAATAACAGCGTTAGTGTGAAGAGGACGCAAACGCCCGAAGTGAGAATACGGCTGAAATATATCGTTTAATTCCGGCCACATTAGCTGAGCTGCAATCAGTACCCCAACTGCCATTCCAACGACGCCCCAAACGACGGTCATAATGGCAAATTGGCGTACTATCTTGTAGTCATATGCAGGCTGCTCTCCAGCCGCTGCTAGGTTACTACTCATAGTGCGTTCCTAATTGATTTTAATTCTGAGGAAGTTTAGTTAAAAAACTCTCTACTTCTCTGGAAACTGCCTACCCCAAATTCCCGCGACATTGTGCCGCAGCCAGACGAGCAGAGACTTGATGCGTGTCAACTGCCAGCAAAATGGGTAGCTATTTACCTCGCCAAATATCCACGAAGTGTAGGCCATGAGGTAGGATTTGCTTCCTAAATGATTCCTTAAAGGATATGCCCCCAGATTTTACGGGGGCATTACTGCAGGTTCGTTACCGCGGGTCTCGACCTTTCTTAGCCGCGATGCGCATGCGCAAAGCGTTCAACTTAATAAAGCCAGCGGCATCTTTCTGATCATAGGCGCCAGCATCATCTTCAAAAGTCGCTATTTTCTCATCAAACAAACTGTCTTCAGAACGACGACCAACAACGCTGACAGAGCCTTTATAGAGCTTCACGCGCACATCGCCATTGACCACACTTTGTGACTCATCAATAGCGGCCTGCAACATTTTGCGCTCAGGGCTCCACCAGTAACCGTTGTACACAAGCTTGGCGTACTTAGGCATCAATTCGTCTTTCAGGTGCGCAGCTTCGCGATCTAAAGTCAGAGATTCGATCGCTCGGTGAGCTTTGAGCATGACCGTGCCTGCCGGGGTCTCGTAACAACCGCGAGACTTCATGCCCACGTAGCGGTTCTCAACGATATCGAGTCGGCCAACGCCATTAGCACCGGCGACCTCATTGAGGTATTCCATAATCGTGGCAGCACTCATGGCCTTACCGTCGATTGCAACGATATCGCCTTTCTCGTAGGTCAATTCTAAATAGGTAGGAGCGTCAGGGGCTTGCTCTGGCGCAACGGTCCAACGCCACATTTCGGGATCTTCAGCTTCCCACCACGGATCTTCCAAGTTGCCGCCTTCATAGGAGATATGCAGCAGATTGGCATCCATCGAGTAAGGAGATTTTTTCTTACTGCCAGCGTAATCAACGGGGATTCCACGCTCTTCACAGTATTTCATCAAGCTTTCGCGAGACGTCAAATCCCACTCACGCCAAGGTGCAATCACCTCGATGCCAGGCATCAATGCATAGGCGCCCAATTCAAAACGCACCTGATCGTTACCTTTACCGGTAGCGCCGTGAGAGATAGCGGTTGCGCCAGTCTCTTCAGCGATTTCGATCAATCGCTTAGCGATTAACGGGCGAGCAATGGACGTGCCCAACAGATATTCGCCTTCGTAGATGGCGTTTGCACGGAACATAGGGAAAACAAAGTCGCGGGCAAATTCTTCACGCAGATCATCAATGTAGATCTCTTTAATACCCATGGCTTCAGCTTTCGCACGAGCAGGCTCCACCTCTTCACCCTGACCAATGTCAGCGGTAAAGGTTACAACTTCACAATTGTAGGTTTCTTGCAGCCACTTAACGATGACTGAGGTATCCAAACCACCGGAATACGCCAGTACGACTTTGTTGACGGATGACATAACCATCTCCCAATCGAGGTTATTCGCGTCTGAGGCAACCTGAAGTAAAAAATAGGTACCGCAAACGCAGGAAATTTCGGGCGCGAATTGTAGCTCTAATTACGACTAAATCCCAGCTAATTGAAGGGTTATTCGCTGAAAATACAAGACGTTAGCTAAGCGTAGACGAGTTACACGGCAGCAGCAGAGCAAATATCAAACAGAAAGCCCAAATTAAGAACGGACAGATTGATCAAAACACAAGAGAAATAAGCCAATCAGGCAGCCAATATCCGCTTAAATGCCGCCTTTTGAATCAAGGTGGTCCAGCTTTCGCCAGAGGCGGTATCACCGGCGCCCCCGCTTTTTCTAATCGAATCGTCACTCGGCGGTTTTGGGCTCGCCCTTTACGAGTGCGGTTTGATGTCACCGGATAGCGCTCGCCATGCCATCGACTGGCGATTTGATCCGACGCAATACCTCGATCCACCAAGAACTGCACTACCATCTCGGCGCGTTTTTGCGACAATTCAAGATTGTCACCTCGCCCACCCAAACTGTCGGTGTGGCCATCGACGTAGAATGACTGAACACTGTCATCGGCCTTAACATAGAGCGCAATATCATCAAGTTTCTTCAGTTCACTTGGCAGCAACCGATCGTGACTTGACGGAAAGTAAATCGCCGTGCGCCGTATTTGCTCGAAGTTAACCGGCAGTAACTTGGTCAAACAAGCCAGATATTCACGATACGACGCTTGAAAATTCACTGGACTCAGCACAACTTTCGCCGACTGCTCGGCGCCGTACCAAGGGGCCCGAGTGAAGACGAGATCCTGCCCCTCAAAAAGCTCAACCAGCATACGCGCTGACTGGTGGCTTCTTAAAGTCACGGGGAAACGGCCTTGAGTCACGGGGACCAAGCCTAAATCAGTGGATTTACCACCAGGCTTCCAATGAGGTGCAACAGAAACTAAAGATGCCTTACCCGACTTCATCCGCGGGCTTTGAGGACGCAACTGAAACTTGGCCTTATAACCGGCTAAATGCTCAAATACCGCGCGGCCGTAGAAGGGAATTTCATGCACCATGCGGCACTCAAAGATAGAGCTATCGACAATCCAAGCCGAATCACCCAAATCGGCGTGGAATGGGCGCGCCTGAGCCGGCGAGCCTGAGATCAGGGAGACAGATACTATTAATGCCACGAGACTATAAAATAGGCGTTGAAAACGATGCCTTTGAGGCGAATCGAGATCACAAAGCCCGCCTGAAGGGATTGACCGCCTAGTATGTAACCACTCACACTCATTCATATTCGGATCTCCCAACGGGACTCAGACATCGATAGTGGTATTATCGGCCTGCCAAGCCTGTGCTTTAATGGCATTTTTCGGTAGGATGCGCCACCTTATTGATTGTAGAAGCTATAACCTAGCAGGAGCCAGTGATGACCCAGACCAGCCTCACTCTCGTACGCCCGGACGACTGGCACATCCATTTGCGTGACGGCGACGCGCTGGCCAATACGGTGCCTGACGTTGCCAAGACTTTCCGCCGCGCCATCATCATGCCGAATCTGGTTCCTCCAGTCATGAACGCCGAACAGGCGCTTGCCTATAAAGACCGAATTCTAGCTCAACTTCCAGCGCAACAAAGCTTTGATCCGTTGATGGTCATCTACCTGACCGACAATACGACGCCGGAGCAAATCGTAGAAGCCAAAAAAGCCGGTGTGGTTGCCTGTAAACTTTACCCCGCTGGGGCTACGACGAACTCAGACTCAGGCGTTACCGACTTGAGCAAGCTTTACCCTGCACTAGAAGCCATGCAACAGCACGATATGCGTTTTTTGATGCACGGTGAAGTCACTGATGACGACATCGATATCTTTGACCGAGAAAAGGCCTTTATCGATCGCACTTTAGTCGACCTCGAAAAGCAGTTTCCTGAACTAAAAATGGTTCTTGAACATATCACCACCAAAGACGCCGCCGAATTCGTCAGCGCCGCCAGCAATAATGTTGCCGCCACCATTACCGCCCACCATTTATTGTTCAACCGCAACCACATGCTGGCCGGAGGAATTCGCCCGCACTACTACTGCCTACCGATACTCAAGCGCAACACTCATCAACAGGCGCTTATCGCGGCAGCAACCAGCGGTAGCTCAAAGTTCTTTCTAGGCACTGACTCGGCCCCCCACGCTCGCGACAAAAAAGAAGCAGCGTGCGGCTGCGCGGGAGCCTACACTGCTTATCACGGCATTGAGCTTTACGCACAAGCGTTCGACAATGCTAACGCTCTCGACAAATTAGAAGGCTTCGCCAGCATTTATGGGCCAGAATTTTACGGCCTACCAAGTAACACTGACACCATTACATTGACCAAAACCGACTGGCAAGTCCCCAACACCCTGCCGCTAGGCGATGATATTTTGGCGCCCCTACTCGCAGGCGAAACCATTCACTGGAAGCGTACCGCCTAAGGAATTTATTGTGACCACCCTGGAACCCGTTGTAGAAAACGACAACGACACTAAGTCCCCACTCGCTCAACGCTTTCGCGGTTTTTTACCCGTGATTGTCGACGTAGAAACCGGCGGATTTAATTCCGACACCGACGCTCTACTCGAAATCGCTGCTGTCACCCTGCGCATGGACGACGAGGGTTTACTGCATCGGCATGAGACTTTTGATTTTCATATTGACCCCTTTGAAGGCGCCAACATTGAGCAGTCTGCACTAGATTTCACCGGCATTGATTTGGAATGCCCGGACCGCCCTGCGATGCCAGAAATGATGGCAATACCTGAGCTTTTCCAGAGCATTCGCAAAGCCATCAAAGAACACGGCTGTACGCGCGCGGTGATGGTTGCTCACAACGCTCACTTCGATTTGGGTTTTGTTAATGAGGCCTCCAATCGCTGTGAAGTTAAGCGCAATCCGTTTCACCCCTTCAGCTGCTTCGATACTGCTACTCTGTCTGGTCTAGCGTTTGGTCAAACTGTACTGGCCAAAACCTGTCAAATTGCCGGCATCGAGTTTTCAAACAGCGAAGCTCACTCTGCCGCCTACGACGCAGAAAAAACGGCCGATCTATTTTGCTTAATCGTCAACCGCTGGCAATCTTTGGGTGGCTGGCCGCTCGACAACAGCTGAATTAGCTCTATGCAGTACTGCCCAATCCCGCGCAGACCCACACTGAAACAACGCTAACTTCGGCGATGTGTGGGTCTTATGCCCAGACATCCACACGAGATTCCCATGGCCCGAGTTCAACTAGAACTGCCCGAACAGTTTTTCTATAGCACCACCATGCAGGTGCGTTACACCGACATCAATACCTCTGGGCACGTTGGTAACGATCAGATGATTTCGCTGTTGTCCTCGGCGCGCTATAGCTTCTTTCAATTTCTTGGCATAGGTGACGGCGATATCGGCGACCTTCAATTGGTCGTTACAGACTTAGTCACATCTTACCGAGCCGAGAGCTTTGCCGAAGATACTCTGCGTTTTGAGCTGGGTTTTATGGATTTCAATAAATACGGCGGGGATATTATTTTTCGCGTCACCAAAGATAACAACCGCCTAGTGACACTCGCCAAAACAGGGTTCGTTTTTATCGCAGCTGACAGCACCGTCTGCCCGATTCCAGATGACTTCACCAGACTTCTGCCAGAGAACATTCGCCCTTGGCTGCAAAAATAGATAACCCAATATAGATAGCCTAATAATGAAAGCGCAATACGTGGCTGTACAGCAACTATAGAACAACTACAGAGTCGTTAGCCGTTTTGCCAAGGCGCGCGCCGCAGCCGATGTTTCAGCGCCATTGAAGCCAAACTTCTCTTGCCCCAACACATAAAGTACGCCGGCACCTTCACTGGCCGATAACACCAAACGATACAGTCGACCGGTTTTAAAGCCCCTTTGGCCTGCCGTCAAATTGAGTTCGGCACCATGCTCT
>ERZ1027208.682-NODE-682-length-12334-cov-43.460542_pt1 | contig 12334 bp, 10 predicted proteins | sample MGYA00520867_ERZ1027208 | MGnify/ENA primary metagenome ERZ1027208 (study PRJEB33311, sample SAMEA4378413) | marine metagenome | biome: Marine biome; feature: Fjord; material: Water | collected 2014-07-20T08:00:00Z/2014-07-... | depth 75 m ...
CAGGTCGAGTGATGCACGGGCATAAACGAGGGCGAGAACTGGGTTTCCCTACGGCCAATATACGGGTGAAAAATAGAAAAACTCCGCTCAAAGGTGTATTTGCCGTTACAATAACACTTGAATCAGGCTTGGTTTATGAGGGGGTGGCTAATGTTGGTACACGTCCATCGATTGAAGAAACACCCCATGTATTATTAGAGGCAAATTTATTTAATTTTTCAGGTGACTTATATGGTCAGCGTGTTGCTGTAGGTTTTTATAAGAAGCTAAGAGATGAAAAGAAATTTGATGGGTTAGACCGGCTAAAGCGACAAATTGCAATCGACTCAGAACAAGCTAAAACATATTTTAATCAAAAACGAACAGCCTAAGAACGCTATGGATTACAAAACAACACTTAACTTGCCAAAAACCAGCTTTCCAATGAAAGCGAATTTAGCAAACCGCGAACCGGCCACCTTAAAGCGTTGGCAAGATATGGGCTTATATCAAAAAATTCGTGACAAATTTGCTGGTAAACCACAGTTTGTTTTACACGATGGCCCTCCTTATGCCAATGGCCCTATTCATATTGGACATGCGGTTAATAAGGTGTTGAAAGATATCATTATCAAAAGTAAAACCTTACAAGGTTTCGATTCGCCATACGTGCCGGGTTGGGATTGCCATGGTTTGCCGATTGAATTAATGGTGGAGAAAAAAATAGGCAAGGCGGGCGTTAAAGTGACCGCATCAGAGTTTCGAAAAGCCTGTAGAACGTATGCCACTAAACAAGTGGCCATGCAAAAAGAAGAGTTCATTCGTTTAGGTGTCTTTGGTGATTGGCAGCGCCCTTACTTAAGTATGGATTTTCAGTTTGAAGCCGATGTGCTGCGTTCACTTGGGCGTATTATTGAAAACGGTCATCTGCATAAGGGTTCAAAGCCTGTGCACTGGTGTACCGACTGTGGCTCGGCGCTGGCAGAAGCTGAAGTGGAGTATGAAGATAAGCGTTCGCCTGCGATTGATGTGCGTTTCACGGTTAAAGATGAAACAACCTTCGTGCAGCACTTTCATAGCAGTGATGGCGCGCCAGGACACGGCCCTATTTCGGTTGTTATTTGGACCACCACACCGTGGACACTGCCCGCTAACCAAGCAGTATCCATGAACCCCGAGTTTGACTATGTGATGGTTCAAAATGGTGATGAGCGTTTAGTGCTGGCCGAAAAATTATTAAAAGACACGATGCTGCGTTACGGCATTGATGATTACCGTGTGGTTGCCTATGGCAAGGGTAAGGATTTAGAGTATATGACGCTAAATCATCCGTTTTACGATCGAGTTGTACCGATTGTTTTAGGTCATCATGTGACGGCTGAAGCTGGTACTGGCGCAGTGCATACCGCACCAGGGCATGGTCAGGATGATTACGTGGTTGGGCAGCAATATAACCTGCCGGTTGAAAACCCAGTGGGCGATAACGGAGTGTTCTTACAAAGCACCGAACTATTTGCGGGCAAACATGTATTTAGCGCCAATAATGATGTTATTGAGGTATTAAAACAAAAAGCAGCGTTGGTTCATGAAGAGGCTCTGAACCATAGTTACCCACATTGCTGGCGACATAAAACACCGATTATTTTTAGAGCAACGCCGCAGTGGTTTATCTCAATGGATAAAAATAATCTACGCGATAAAGCATTGGAAGAGATTAAGAGGGTGTCTTGGATCCCTGAATGGGGTGAGGCGCGAATCAATAGCATGGTTGAAGGTCGCCCAGACTGGTGTATTTCCCGCCAACGTAACTGGGGTGTGCCCATCGCCTTATTTGTTAATAAGGAAACCGGAGATTTGCACCCAGAAACGTCATCATTAATTGAGCAAGTTGCACAGCGTATTGAAGAAGCCGGTATTGAAGCCTGGTTTGAACTTGATGCCGCTGAGTTATTAGGCGATGAGGCCGATGATTACACGAAAATAAATGATATTTTAGATGTCTGGTTTGATTCAGGTGTCACGCATTCTTGTGTGCTTGATCGACGTGAACAACTGCCATTCCCAGCGGCTATGTACCTCGAAGGGTCTGATCAGCACCGCGGTTGGTTTCAATCATCTTTGCTGACATCGGTGGCCATGAATGGCTGCGCACCGTTTGGTTCGGTTTTAACGCACGGTTTTACGGTGGACGCCAAGGGCATGAAAATGTCTAAATCACTCGGTAATGTGGTTGCACCACAAAAAGTGATTAATTCACTCGGTGCGGATGTGTTACGTCTTTGGGTGTCATCGAATGATTACACGGGTGAAATGACGGTCTCAGACGAGATTTTAAAACGTACCTCAGATGTGTATCGCCGCTTAAGGAATACGGCACGTTACTTACTGTCAAATCTAAATGACTTTGATCCAGCCAGCGATTGCGTGGCAGTTGATAAGATGTTGCCATTAGACCGTTGGGCCATTGAGAAAACGCGAGCGCTCCAGCAAGATGTTTTGGCTAATTATGAGCATTACCAGTTCTTACAAGCACACCAAAAAATTCACCACTTCTGTTCGGTTGATATGGGTAGCTTTTATTTAGATGTGATCAAAGATCGCCAGTACACCTTACAACAAGATAGCTTGGCAAGGCGTTCATCGCAAACGGCTATGTTTCACATTGCAGAGAGCTTTGTTCGCTTGATTGCGCCGATCATTAGCTATACCGCAGAAGAGATCTGGTTAGCCATGCCGGGTGAACGTGAAGAATCTGTTTTCTTAGCGACAGCTTATGAGGGCTTCCCAGAGTTTAGCGGTCAAAGTAACCAAGAGCTTGAGTTTTGGCAGCCGGTGATTGAAACACGTGAGCTGGTCAGTAAAGAGTTGGAACGGGTTCGAACCGAAGGTTTAATCGGTTCAGGGCTTGATGCAAATGTGACCCTGTATTGCGGTGACGACTTGTTTGAAAAGTTGAATACGCTAAATGACGAGTTACGCTTTATTTTAATTACCTCGTATGCGCAAGTAAAACCGTTAGTAGGTAGAACAGAACAGGCAAGTGCTACCGATAATGAGGCTTTGTTTGTCGAAGTTATTGCTAGTGAATATGAGAAATGCACCCGTTGTTGGCACCGGCGTGAAGACGTTGGCGAAACACAAGAGCACCCAGAGTTATGTGGGCGTTGCGTTGATAATGTTGAAGGAGATGGCGAGCAACGTTTATTTGCTTAACGCCAGATGATGCTGAAATGGTTATGGTTGTCGCTGGTATTATTTGCTGGCGATCAAGCGAGTAAATTATGGGTGGTGGCCAATTTTGATTTGTATGAGTCAAAAGCCTTATTACCATCGCTTAATTTTACGTATGTACATAATACCGGCGCTGCCTTTAGCTTTTTAAGTTCAGCCGGTGGTTGGCAACGCTGGTTTTTTGTGGGTATTGCGCTGATTGCTAGCATTACGTTAACAATTTGGCTAAGCAGGTTGAAACCATCTGAGCGCTGGATGGCCGCCACTTTATCGTTAATTTTAGGCGGTGCTATTGGAAATCTGTTTGATCGAATTTCATATGGTTATGTGATCGATTTTATTGATGTGTATTACCAAGCATGGCACTGGCCGGTTTTTAATGTTGCGGACTGTGCGATTTCTATCGGAGTAGCGATGATGTTGTTGGATACCTTTCGCGGCGAATCGGAGAAAGGTTCAAAGTAAGGCTTCAAGCCTTTTCCAGTCAAAACTATCGCCGGGATCTGTTTTTCGCCCAGGCGCTACGTGGCAGTGGCCGACAATGTTTTGGCTGGATAATAGCGGGTAATGCTGTATTAATTGCCGGCAGCAACGGCTTAATTCAAGATACTGTTGGTCGGTATAAGCCAGCCGATCTGTCCCCTCTAGTTCAATTCCGATAGAAAAATCATTGCAGTTTTCCTCGCCATTAAACGATGATTTTCCTGCATGCCATGCTCGCTCATTAAATGGCACGTATTGAGTGATCGTTCCATCGCGGCGAATGAGTAGGTGAGCAGATACTTTTAATGAGTGGATTTCCTTAAAATACGGATGACGATTAGGGTCTAGCCGATTAAGGAAAAAATCATCAATGCATGTGTCACCAAACTGTTCGGGTGGAAGGCTAATACCATGAATGATAATTAGACGGATATCAGCAGGATCTGGGCGAGAGTTTTTATTGGGCGAGGCCTTGTATTGAGCATTACCGAGCAGGCTATTTTGAACGTGAATTAATGTTTTTTTCATATGGAAATAAGGGAGTGCTTGAATCTGTGTTGTAGTGCACAACTTTTGTGGTGAACTGACTATACTCTGTTTAATACTATTGAAGAGCGCGTTTTATTAATATGGAAACTGCACGAACCACGGTTGTCCCCATTCGGCAAGTAGACAATAGCATGACTATGGACAAGAAAAAACTTATTCACTCGACAGTTAAGGTGCTGGAAGCATACCTTCAGAAGAGCATAGTTATGCATCTGGAAAAAATAGAACAGCAACTATACGATGCTGCTGATGCACAGGCGCTAGACACAGTCTCTTTAGACGTTAAAGTACTACAAAAGTCATCACGCTATTTGCCATCATTATTTATAGATAGTATTTCAAAGAACATATTGAGTTTTTCTGGAGAAATAGATGTTAAGGAAGGAAACCGTTTTGTTTCGTCTGAATCTGAAGAAGACTGGGCTGAGCTGACGCTATTGGAGCCCGATGAAATTGACAATCACCTGCAATTAGCGGGCTATATCTCAACATCTGAAAACAAACTAAGTAAACTGCTGCATGCCCTAAGGCGCCGTATTGAGGTTATTGCGAAGGTAGAGGAGCTCAAAGAAAATAAAAATCCCTTCGGCCCAGCAGTGTTAATGAATACCTATGTAGAGTTAATTAAGGGCGAGTCGTTTTCAAAGGATGCACAAAATATTTTGCATCAATCTTTTTCGGATATCGTACTTGCTGACTTAGGCGATGCTTTAGAGGATATTAATGAGTTATTCATAAGTGCAGGGGTTTTGCCTAAGATCCCCAAAACGACTATTAAGCGAAGCAGTGTGGCTGTTAAAGAAAAGAAGTTGAGTCATGAACCGTCAGCAAAAACTTCTTCGAACATGTCCCAGCAAGGCTACACCGGTCAAACTACCCACTCGTCGGAACAGGAAGGCGCGCCTAGCTCAGGTGAGGTAGGCAGTACGGCAGTTGTACAAAGTGGCTCTGTGCAAGGCTTTACAATGGAACCTGCCATGTATCATTCGTTGCTTGATATGGCAAAAGCCTACCGTGTGGAAGGGGGTGAAAAGGTGAGCTCAGATGGTTTACAGATTTCGGGTGAGCAATTAGCAACCAGTGACCTTATTTCGACGTTGACCAATATTCAGAAAACAGATGTCGTGGCTGGTGTGGACATGCAGGAGAGTGTTCGCTCACAGATTGGTATGAAAATCCAAGTGGGAGGGCAGCGTCAGCCTTATGGAGAGCAAGATGATACCCTTATAGATGTTGTTGCTATGTTTTTTGATGTCATCTTACAAGACCGACACTTACCCGATATCGTGCGTGCAATGATTGCTCAGCTGCAAATCCCTATTCTAAAAGTAGCGATGATAGATAAAGATTTTTTTGCAAAAAAGAGCCACCCATCAAGGCAGTTTTTGAACGCCTTATCACATGCAGGTTTAGGTGTGAGTGAAAAGAATACAAAGATAAAAAGTGCCGTGTTTGAGAAAATGGAGGAGCTGGTTGCTCGAGTATTAATGGACTTCGATAACGATGTGGAAATTTTTACAGAGTTATTTGAAGAATTTGAGATATTTATGGGGCAGCAACAGCGTCAAATTGACCTTATTGAGGAGCGTTCAAGGAAGGCTACCAAAAGCACTGAGCAACTTGAGCTAACTAAACGCAAGGCAGCTTACGAGATAGCATTGAGACTTAATGGGCACTCAATCCCAGAGTTTGTCCTGCTGTTTTTAGATGATGCTTGGAAAGATGTGTTGGTGCTGGCATTGCTGAGGCATGAGCGCGAGCCACAAGAAGTAGATAAATGCATGCGGGTGATCGAAAGACTGATTAATAGTGTGAGCGAGCCTGCCAACAATAAAGAGAAAGAGTCAGTGCTCGCGGATTTAGGGCGTTTATTGAAGGATATAAAGGTTGGTTTGGAAAACATATCGTATGATTTTCACCAGTCAGCGCCCTTTTTTAAGGAGTTAGAATCTTGGCATCGGCGTATGTTAGTGTTAGATGGAAATGAGCAAGAGGAAGGATCTGAGGCCGATGAAGTGATGATGGTGGACTTTGATGAGGAATTATCAATGGAAAGCCTTGAAGCGAGCTTGTTGCAGGAGTTAGGTGACACATTGTCGGCAATGCCTAAGGATAAGTTCAGCAAGTGGACGAACAATATGCAGATGGGCGATTGGATTGAGTACACTAATGCTGAAGACGAGGTATTACGCGCTAAATTATCGTGGAAAAGCAGTGTAACCTCAAACTGCTTATTTGTTGATGCGCGGGGGGGAAAGGCGCTGGATATTAGTTTAGTTGATTTTGCAGAAGAATTACGGCAAAAACGTATTAATTTACTTGGGCAAGAAAAAGCACCACTTGTCGAAAGGGTCTTATTGGGAATGAAAAACTTTATCAAGGGTGATGCTACTGAGGCGAGTTTAGTATAAGGATTTTATCACTTACTTATTTATGAGATAATGGCGGACCTCTTTTAGGAGGTCTTTATATTTTAAGGTAGAGTCACGTCATGCTAGATCCCAACATAATACAAGATGACATTAACCGCTTTCTTGCGGAAGATGTTGGTAGCGGAGATTTAACCGCACAAGTTATTCCTGCTGATAAATTGGCGAAAGCTACATTGATTACCCGTGAGGCAACCTTGGTCTGTGGGCAAGCTTGGTTCAATGCGGTATTTCGTACTATTGATACTGATATAAAAGTTGACTGGCAGTGCGAGGAAGGTGAGCAAGTTTTTGCTGGTGATGTCTTATGCTATTTATCAGGGTCTGCGCGAGGGTTGTTAACTGGTGAGCGAGCAGCATTAAACATGTTGCAAACTTTATCCGCAACCGCATCATTAGCAAGTCAGTATGCGAAGGCAATAGAGGATACTGATACGGTTGTTTTAGATACCAGAAAAACAATTCCTGGTTTACGCTTGGCGCAAAAATATGCGGTCACCTGCGGTGGTGCATCTAATCACCGTGTTGGTTTATATGATGGGATTTTAATAAAAGAAAACCATATTATGGCAGCAGGTTCCATCGCTAAAGCTGTTGATGCGGCCCGTTTAGTGAGTGATAGCGTTGATGTCGAAGTAGAGGTTGAAAATCTCGATGAGGTGCAGCAAGCACTTAATGCTAACGCCGATATTCTATTGTTAGATAACTTTAGCTTGGAGCAGTTAAGGCAGGCGGTGGTATTGAATGAGGGTGCTGCTAAACTTGAGGCATCGGGTAATGTGAGCCTATCCACAATACGAGATATTGCCAAAACAGGCGTAAACTTTATTTCGGTAGGTGCTTTAACTAAAAATATTCAAGCGGTCGACCTATCCATGCGCATTGACCTAGATATCTAGCGACTCTTTAAACCGTACGGCTAATACATCACATTTCGCACCGTGCAACACGGCGTTGGCAGTTGAACCAAGTAATAGCGCTATGCCATGTCGCCCATGGCTGCCAATGATGATAAGGTCGCAATTGTGCGCATCACAAAATTGGTGAATGGTGTCAGCAGGGCGGCCTATTTCAACGTATTGTTTTTTTTCTAATAAGGCCAAAGAGCTTGTTAAGGCGCTAAGCTTGTCGTTGGAAGACGTTTCAATGTCTTGTTGGATAGGTAAATAATCGATAGAAATAGTGCTGTCAAATGCATAGTTAGCAGCATCTGCAATGGGCTCGATAACATATAAAATGGATAGGGCAGCATTGTTTTGCTGGGCGAGTAACTGGGCCTTTTGTAGTACTTGAGCCGAGTTTTCACTAAGGTCTATAGCAACGAGAATATGCTGGTAAGGACTCATACGTTCTCCATAATATTTTAATTGATAGACTAAGCATATGGCTGATAGGCGTAGTTTGGCAAGCAATTTATTGGGTGACTGGGAAAACCTTATCGGGGTTGAGTAAATGATAGGGGTCAAATTGAGTTTTAATGTTTTGCATTAACGTGATAGCAACGCTATCTAGCTCCAAATTAATGTAATCACGTTTTTCTAGGCCTATGCCATGTTCACCAGAGAGGCTTCCTTTGAGAGAGATGACAAGGCTAAAAACCTCTGCTAAGCAGGTTTTTGCGAGCTCAATTTGGTCCGTTTGGACCAGTAAGTTAACATGAATATTACCATTGCCAGCATGGCCAAAATTAACGATGGGGATATTGTATTTTTGAGAGAGAGCCTGGAGCCCGCTAATTAAAACCGGAATTTCACTTACGGGTACAACAACATCTTCATTGATTTTTTTGGGCGCTACTTTTCTTAATGATGGCGATAAGGCTTTTCTTGCTTGCCATAATTGCTTTATTTGTTGGGGGCTAGTGGCTATTTTAACGTCAATGGTGCCCTCATTTGTGGCGCTTTGGGCAACCTTTTTAGTCATCTCTTCAAGACCATATTGGTTGCCATCTATTTCGATCATAAGTAGCGCCTTCGCTTGCTTAGGTAGCTCTAACTGAGCCTTTTCTTGGACAAGTGAGATAGCCATATCATCCATAAACTCTAGGGCACAAGGAGTGATCGGCTGAGCCATGATATGAGCCACTGCTTTTGCAGCAGTGTCAACTGATGTGTAGGTTGCTTGTAGCGTGGCCTTAGCCTCAGCAAGAGGTGTTAATTTTAAGGTGGCTTGGCTAATAATGGCGAGCGTACCTTCGGATCCAATAACAAGCCTAGTTAAATCATAGCCTACGACGCTTTTAGTTGTGTAGGCGCCAGTTTTAAGTGTTTCTCCTTTGCCAGTCACGCAAATAAGGCCCAGGGTGTTTTCTCTAGGGGTACCGTACTTAACGGCTCGGGGGCCAGCTGAATTATAGGCAAGGTTACCACCAATGGTGCAAATGCCTGAGCTGGTGGGGTCAGGCGGCCAAAAAAAACCGTGCTCTGCAGCCGCTTGCTGAACTGCTAAATTGCTTACCCCTGGCTCAACAATCATCACGCGGTTATCAGGGTCAACGCTAATAATGTTGTCCATTTTTTCAGTCGAAAGGACAATCGCATTTTCTGGTGGAACACTGGCGCCTGTCGTACCCGTTCCAGCCCCACGAGCAGTGATGGCAACATGATACTGAAGGCATAATTTAACGGTATCAACGATTTCTTGATGAGTTCTTGGAAAAACAACCGCTATCGGTTCTCGATGGCGGCGGCTATTATCGTAGCCATAATTCCAGCACTCTGCTGGGTCTATGAATAAAAAATCAGAGCTAAAAATATGCTCAAGCTTCAGAAGAAATGGTGCTCTTTCTTTTTGCATTAGTCCATGGTTTCAAATAATTTAACTACACGCTGGACGCCACCTACTCGCCGAATGGTATCAACCACTAGTGAAACCTCATGTGGTTTGAGTAAGCCTAATAGGTAGACAACACCATCTTCAGTCGTAACTTTAACCCGTGTAGGGTCAAAGCCCGGTATGTGGTTAAGGCTGAATAGAGATACTTTGACCTTACTCGTAACATAAGCATCACTCGTTCTTGAGACCAGTGCGCTTGGGGCGGCTATTGTAATGGCTTGATGGACTTTTTTAACCCCAGGTACGGCGCGAATATTTTGCACAATCGTTTGCCGTAAGTTGTCCGTTGGGGCTTCACCTGTGAGAAGTAATAACCCATTATAGCAAGTGACATTAATGTGCGAATTACGTCTAATTAATGTGTTGGAATACATGATTTTTAGCGCCTTTAATTCGATTGTTTGGTCGTCAATAACGGTACCAGTAGATCGGCGATCATGGGCAATGGCCACACCTGTTGTTGCGCCACCAACGACGACAGCCGCACAGCCAGAAAGTAGGGAGCAGCTTATTAAACTGATGAGTAAAAAAGACGTTTTAATGGGCATGGGTTTATCCAAATAATTGATAATCAATCAGGTCGCACAAACAATGAGTGATGAGTAGATGAGTTTCCTGAATACGGGCGGTTGAGTTGGAGGGAACACGTAATTCTATATCGTGGTCATTTAGTAGTGATAAGGAGGACAGTTGGCCGCCATCTTTACCGGTTATGGTAATTACCGTCATGTCACGGTCGTGTGCTGCCTTAATGGCTTCGATAATATTCCCTGAGTTACCGCTGGTCGTGTAGGCAAGTAAAATATCGCCAGCCTGCCCCAGAGCGCGTATTTGCTTGGAGAATATTTCGTTATACGAATAATCGTTTGCTATTGAGGTAATGGTTGATGTATCGGTGCTAAGGGCAATGGCCGGTAGGCTCGGGCGTTCGCGCTCAAAGCGATTTAGCATTTCAGACGAAAAGTGTTGTGCATCACCGGCAGAGCCGCCATTACCACAAGACAGAACCTTATTGCTATTAAGTAAGCTTTGAACGATCGTCTGCGCAGCCGTTTCAATGTGAGGGGCTAGTAACTCTACTGCATCATGCTTGGTTTGAATGCTATCAGTGAAATGTTGATAAATTCGTTCTTTTAAACTCATGTTAAAACTCATCAAATGCGTTGGTTATCCATTGTATCTCATGCTGAGTATTCGAGGGTGAAATAGCCACTACATCAAAACGGAAGTCTAAGTTTGTTGAAGAGTTAGCAATATAGTGTTGGGCGCATTTAATTAGTTTATTTTGTTTTCGGCGGTCAACTGACATGGCTGCGCCACCAAATTGATTCGATGAGCGAAATCGAACTTCGATAAAAACAATATGCTGCTCATCTTTCATAATGAGATCAATCTCACCGAGGCGAGTACGGTAGTTACGCTCAATTAAATTCAAACCTTTTTGCTTTAAAAAAACCAAAGCCAAGTCTTCAGCCAGCTGCCCCCGTTTAAGGCGCTTAAGCTTGTTGAACATTATAAAGGCGAGGTTGAGCTGGGGGTGGAGTGTGACGGCATGGTGAGTGGAGTGCTAGGGAGGTTAATGGCCGTTTCAATATGTGGGGCAAGACCTAGAGGGTTGATTCGACCACGCTTAAACTGCCCGCAGTTTAATTGTCGACTAATATGACCATTAGCTTTCATCGACAAAATCCCCGTTTTACCCATGAGACGGGCCAATTCTTGTGTCCGCATACGTTCAAGGTGAGGAATTAATTGGTATGCATCGTAGCCTAGTGCTGTTAAACGGCGGTGGGAACCACGTGATGTTGACCATAATTGCAGCGTATCACCAGACTTTTCTTTAGAGCTATCAGTCGGCTCAATTAGCCAAGGCATATCGCAAAATAACACACCATCTAGATCACGGTTAGCGATGGTATTTAACTCACCAGCATAAATTTTCGGGGTGCTGTAGACGGCAAGCCTAGTGGCCCGGTGGAAACGTAGCTGTGGCTTGATAAGGCGACCTTCACGCGGAGCAGCGATCAAAAACAGGAGGTCAGCATCATGACGACGTCTTTCTTCAAACTTCATGCTTAAATTGAGTTGTTGCCGTAGGCGTTTAAAGCGATCGATGCTCTGGTCTATATTCAGTAACTGCTTAATAGATGTGGAATAATCGGCCTCTTTTAATGGGTAAGTTTGCGTCGCCAACACGTTCCCACCTAACTGCGCCCATTGCTGGGAAAAGTGCTGAGCAAGTCGCTCACCGTAAGCCGATTGAGGTGAGAAAACGAGGGCGTTTTGATGCCCTTTAAGCCAAGCTAAGCTGAGTGTCTGTGTAATATCATCTTCGGGAGAAAGCGAAAATTCATAATAATTATGAAGATACTCGTTGCGCCCTTTATTGAGTGAAATAACGGGGATAGTTAGCTGGTTAAGCTTAGCCATAGCTATAGTATTAGCTTTGCCAAGAGGGCCAATGATAACACTAATATTGTCGTTAACCGCTTGAGCGTATAGTGCCTCAATTGTGGCGGAAGAGGTATCGTAGAAATGTATGTTCATCGCCCAGTGATTAGACAGTTCAAAAGCAGCACTGATAAGACCCTTTTTAATGCTCTGAGCAGCAGATGCAAAAGGGCCTTTTGTTGGCAGGAAAACCCCGACTCTTTTGGCAGGCTTGAAATTTAGGCGAGTTTGGTTTGCTAAAATAGATAAAAGTTTACTGTTAGCTGGGTGAGATGGGTTGATCACTTTCCAGTCTTTGACATCCGTGCTATTCGGGTCAAGAATGCCTTGTTTTTTAAGAATCATGGATAGCTCAACCCAGCCAATCATATTGCTAT
>ERZ1027208.683-NODE-683-length-12314-cov-8.510890_pt1 | contig 12314 bp, 13 predicted proteins | sample MGYA00520867_ERZ1027208 | MGnify/ENA primary metagenome ERZ1027208 (study PRJEB33311, sample SAMEA4378413) | marine metagenome | biome: Marine biome; feature: Fjord; material: Water | collected 2014-07-20T08:00:00Z/2014-07-... | depth 75 m ...
TCAAGCAGAAGACGGCATACGAGGTCTAGTACGGTCTCGTGGGCTCGGAGATGGGGATAAGAGACCGCCCCATAGATGACCATTCCTCTGACCATGCCGTTACCGACACAGCTACAGCCGCCAACCCGGACCTGCTGGAGCATAAGAAGCTCCGCCGGTTGCCCAGCACGCGGTCCCTATTTGGCGTTGCTCCCAGTGGGGCTTGCCATGCCGCCGCTGTTACCAGCAGCGCGGTGGGCTCTTACTCCACCGTTTCACCCTTACCCTACGTCTGCGCAAGCACAGGCGCGAGGGCGGTCTATTTTCTGTGGCGCTTTCCGTCGAGTTGCCCCGCCCGGGCGTTACCCGGCACCGTTTCTTATTGGAGTCCGGACTTTCCTCCCCATTGCCCGAAGACAACGAAGCAGCCATCCAGCCTTCCGCGCAAGGCCGACTTACGCGGTTGGGTAGAGGTTGGTCAATGGTGCGTTAGGACGAAGTGCCCTAAAGGCTGAAATCAGCGGCGCAGAGCGGCCCAGTGCGCCACGGCGCATGGCGTAGCCGTGTTGTGGCAAGCAGCGTCTCGAATGGCACTTCGGCGCTATAGCCTGCGGCCCTTGCGGCGGCGAAATACGCCTGTTCATCATACATATCTGTTTGGCGGGATTGCGAAGCTGCTGCCAGTCCTTGCCGTTCAAGACGGACCCAATCAAAACAGGGACCCGGATCACTCTTTCGTCCGGGAGCCATATCAGAATGGCCAATCACACCAACTGGTTTTATGCTCCAACGGTCCATGATTCCGCGCAACAAAGATTCGAGTGCGTTCATTTGCGTTGCTGAAAACGGGTGCGTACCACGATTATCCAGTTCGATCCCAACGGAGCGTGAATTGATGTCATCAAGGCCATGCCACTCGCCAGCACCTGCGTGCCATGCACGGTCGGCTTCCTCAACCATCTGCGTCACCACCCCCTGCCCATCGATAAGATAATGCGCCGACACTTCGGCCTCAGGATCACACAGACGATCAAGCGCGGCCTGCGCGCTTTCCATGGCGGTGTAATGAATGACGATCAGTTCGGGTGTAAGTCCGCCCCTGCGCGGTCCACAATTAGGAGAATTCCGGCGCTGCAGCACCCAGTCTCGCCTCAGTTGCCTAAGGTACGGTAAACTGTCGGATCCCAAGTACAAGCGTACCCATCCCCATCAGGGTCCATGCCGTTGCGGTCTTTTTGAGGTCCACCGGCCAATAGAAAATCAGACTGGGCCTGATCCAAATGAGAGTATTTACCGCAACTGCGGTCATACTTTTTCTTGCCGTTAAATTTGCTCCGCTTGTACAGCTTGGTCCCGATAGGATGACTGCTGTTAATCGCGTAGGCTACAATATTTGGCCCCGTTTCGGAACGCTGCGGCAATGCCTGTGGTTGGATCACTTGGTATTGTGCACGGTTGGCAGCAAGACGCGCGGCGTCACTTTCGATGCTGCGTTGACCAGAAACCGCATCAAAGTTGTTCTCTTGGCTAATGCCCGTTGCGCTGTTGATCACGGCGGGTGCAGGATTGGATGGGCTTGCCTCAACAGGTGGCACACCAGAGTTATTGGCCGCAGCAGCAAGGCGTTCTGCGTCTGCTGGTTGGCCCGTTTGTGCAAGAATCGCTGTGGTCTGTGCGGCAGTGTCAGCAGCGGAACCAGCAGGTGGCAAAGATTGCGACGTGACGCCCGGTGCCAGTGGAACCCCAGAGGTGCCAGTGGCCAACGCAACGTCACGGTTCGCACGCTGCGCTTCAAATGTTTGGTCAAAGCCTACACCAAAACGGGTGTCTTCAGGGGCCGCAGGTTGGCACGCAGCCACTGCGGCCACGGCACATGCACCCAGCACAATTCGGATACTCATCATTTCTCAGGCCTGCATTCTTGTTACGCGTTGGGCGCCGTTTACCACCATTTTTGCGGTTTGGCTACAAAACCTGCCGCTTTCTCAAGCGCATAGGCGGAAGATAGCAGATCGCCCTCTTCCCATGGACGCCCGATAAGCTGAAGACTCATTGGCAAACCTTGACTATTCGTACCTGTCGGCACCGCAATACCCGGCAAACCAGCAAGGTTCACTGTGACGGTAAATACGTCATTAAGGTACATCTTGATCGGGTCCGCATCCGTCATTTCACCCAAACCAAAAGCGGCTGAAGGCGTTGCTGGAGTAAGAATGCTGTCGATGCCAGCTGCAAACACGTCGTCAAAGTCCTTCTTGATCAACGCACGCACACGGCGCGCACGGTTGTAATAGGCATCATAAAAGCCTGCAGACAGAACATAAGTCCCGATCATCACGCGGCGCTGAACCTCTGGGCCAAAACCTTCGGCACGGGTTTTTTCGTACATCTCGGTGATGCCATCACCTGCGTCCAGTTTGGCGCGGTGGCCATAACGCACACCGTCATAGCGCGCGAGATTGGAAGATGCCTCAGCTGGGGCAATCACGTAATAGGCAGGCAGCGCATATTTGGTGTGTGGCAACGAAATATCAACGATCTCGGCGCCTGCGTCTTTGAGCATGGCCGCGCCATCCGCCCACAGCGTTGCTATTTCGTCGGGCATGCCGTCCATGCGGTATTCTTTTGGAATACCTATCTTTTTGCCGCGAATATCGCCCGTTAGGGCCGCTTCAAAATTTGGCACAGCCAGATCAGCACTGGTGCTGTCTTTTGGATCAAAGCTGGACATTGCTTCCAGCATGATCGCCGCATCACGCACGGATTTAGTCATTGGGCCTGCTTGATCCAGTGATGAGGCAAACGCGACCACACCCCAGCGAGAGCAGCGGCCATACGTTGGCTTTATCCCTACCGTGCCCGTAAACGCGGCAGGCTGGCGGATTGAGCCGCCTGTATCCGTACCTGTTGCAGCAAGGCACAGATCAGCCGCAACCGCAGCTGCCGATCCACCAGATGAGCCACCGGGCGTGAGTGCGGTGTCTTCGTTACCGCGACGCCATGGGTTGATCGCATTGCCATAGGTCGATGTTTCATTGGAGGAACCCATCGCGAACTCGTCCATGTTGAGTTTGCCCAACATCACCGCGCCTGCGTCTTGCAGGTTTTGGCTGACAGTAGATTCGTATTCAGGCTTGAACCCTTCGAGAATACGAGAGGCCGCTTGGGATGGCACACCTTTGGTACAGAACAGGTCTTTGATCCCGATCGGTAGGCCACACATTGCGGGCGCTTCTTCGCTGCCCTTAAGACGCTCGTCAGCTGCTGCTGCGCGTTCCATTGCCAGTTCTGGCGTGTGGTGCACAAACGCGTTCAGCGCGCCTGCACCCTCGATCGCTTTCAGGCATGCCTCGGTCAATTCTTTGGAGGTTGTCTCGCCTTTGCGCAGCGCATCGCGCGCGTCTGCCAGGCCCAGCTTGTTCAGTTCAGTCATTATTCAACCACCTTCGGCACAGCAAAGAAGCCTTCACGCGCATCTGGCGCATTCTTCAGAATTGCAGCTTGTTGATCCCCATCAGCAACCACATCTGCGCGGCGTCTCAGATTTTGCGGGGTCACCGATGTCATCGGCTCCACACCTTCAATGTCAACTTCACCCAATTGCTCGATGAAACCGAGAATCGTGTTAAATTCCTGCGCCAGCGCCGGAAGCGCCTCAGGTTCAACTTTGATACGGGCCAGTTTTGCAACCCGCGCGGCGGTGCTTTCATCAATCGACATAGGTTTTCCTCATCTGCTTAATTGTCCTCTACCGCCCTCACGCCGCTGCCGCAAGTCACACACAGCTGTTGCTGGGGTCTTGTGCGCAAATTTGACAATCCCCCCTCGCCTTTACGGCACGATGGGCTAAAGTCCGGTTTCGCAATCAGCAGGAGGCATAACATGAATATCATTTGGCTCGGACACGGATCATTCCGCATTGAAATCGAGGATCAGGTCATTTTGGTGGACCCTTGGCTCACCGGAAACCCCATGCTGAACAAATTGCAGCACCAGCCCGCAACAGCAGGTGCTACACAAATTCTGGTGACCCATGGTCACTTTGATCACATTGCTGATGTTGTGCAAATTTCCAAAGATACAGGCGCACCAGTGTCGGGGATGTATGAGCTTGCGCAATACCTCCACACCCAAGGTGCGGTTGAAGGCCATGTGTTTAACATGGGGGGTACGATTCCTTTGGGCGATAGCGCGACGGCCTGCCTTGTACCCGCCTCCCACTCTTCCTCAGCCGACGTAAGCGGCGCACGCCCTTACATGGGATCAGAATCAGGATTTATTATCCGCGGCGAAGGCCACTGCATCTATGTTTCCGGTGACACAGGCCTAATGGCTGACATGGCGTGGATCGGCGATTACTTTAAACCCGATATCGGCATTCTATCGGCCGGCGGCTATTACACAATGGACATGGATATGGCGGCCTATGCCGCGCGGACTTATTTTGACTTCAAGGTCATCATCCCCTGCCATTACCGGACCATGCCAGCCCTTGAGCAATCTGCCGAAGCACTGTCCAAAGGTGTTCTACCAGGTACGTCAGTAATCGAACCCCAAGTGCTTGAGGCCATATCGTTATAATCGAGACCGTAAAGACGCGGCCGGATTTAATGTACCCGTGATCTACTGGCCGCGTCGTTGTGCGAAGAAGTCGCGCAGCAATTGCGCGGATTCGCTTTCGGCAATTCCATCAAAGATTTGAGGCACATGATGGCATTGCGGGTGCGAAAACACCCGCGCGCCCTGCGCCACGCCACCCGATTTTGGATCAGACGCACCGTAATACAGCCGATCAATCCGCGCATTGGTAATGGCCCCTGCGCACATCGCACAGGGCTCTAATGTCACATACAGCGCACAACCAGTTAGGCGTTCAGTGCCCAAATGCGTACAGGCCGCGCGAATGGCGAGCATCTCGGCATGGGCTGACGGATCATTATCTTCGCGGGTGCGATTGCCCGCCCGTGCGATGGTTTTGCCGTCAGGGGATACCACTACAGCGCCCACAGGAACTTCACCGCGCACAGCTGCTGCGCGGGCTTCTTCCAGTGCTTCTTGCATATACGATCTAAATGCCATGGCCCTTGATGCGGCAAAAACCGTCTCTTTCGCAAGAGGCACGGTTGGGGTATGGCTCAGCTTATGAATGATACCCCATCCTCCGCGCCCGAAGGCGACCGCATCGCAAAAACACTCTCTCGTGCTGGCATCGCCAGCCGCAGGGAAGCCGAGCGGATGATTGAAGCTGGCCGCGTGTCGGTCAACGGCGCGATTATCTCGTCTCCGGCGCTGAACGTGACCGATGCAGATCGCATTACGGTTGATGGTAAGCCTGTCGGCCCTGCCGAGCCTGCGCGCATGTGGCTGTATAATAAACCTACAGGGTTAGTGACCAGCGATAGCGACGAAAAAGGGCGCAAGACAATCTATGACACCATGCCAGCAGATTTGCCGCGCGTGATGAGCATTGGGCGCCTTGACCTTAACTCTGAAGGGTTACTGCTGCTGACCAACGACGGCGGCATTAAGCGCCATTTGGAATTACCTTCAACAGGATGGCTGCGGCGCTACCGTGTGCGGGTAAATGGCCGCCCCACGGATGAAGAGCTGGAACCATTGCGCAAAGGAATCATTGCCGACGGCGAGCCGTTCCAACCCATGGAAGTTGTATTGGACCGCCAGCAAGGGGCAAACGCATGGCTGACTGTTGGTTTACGCGAAGGTAAAAACCGAGAAATTCGCCGCGCCATGGACGAGATTGGCCTCAGTGTGAACCGCTTGATCCGCGTCAGCTATGGCCCTTTTCGATTAGGCGAGTTGCGCCAAGGTGAAGTAGAAGAAGTCCGCCGCAAGGTATTGCGCGATCAGTTAGGCCCTGACGCTGAAAAGATGCTGGGTGCGGCACCAGAGGCCCCAACTCAGGTAAAACCACGTTTTAAGCGCCGCGTGCCGCATAAAGGTGATTTTGATGGCCCCGGCAAACCAGGTCGCCCAAAAACCCGTGAAGAGCTAGAAAGACTGGAAGAGAACCAACCAAAACGCGGTAAGTCGTTCAAGCAAGGCCGCCCTGACAAAGCGACACGCGATGCAGCACGTCGCGCAGATGGCACTGGCAAGACGCGTACATCAAGTGGACCAGCAAGGCATAGCGGATCTGCATCTAATAGCGGGCCTGCAGCCAAACCGCGCACATTCAGTAGTGCAGCCTCCAAACCCCGTACATTCCGCAGCTCAGCGTCCAAATCGCGCGCGCCGACAGGTCCAAAGACACCTCGCAAACGCTGAAGCAATAGGATTACGTGCGTACCAACGCGGTGACTGTCAACACGGCACCAATAGCCGCAACTACGATCCCCAAGCGCCTGCGGTGCTTGGAGGATGCGCTTTTGATCCGAACAGGTTTACGGTTTTCGACGAGTAGTCGTTGTTGCATCAATTAATCCCTCTACGCACACATGCCCCTAAAACCTATCAAACACCCTTAATGAACATCATTGCAGGGTCTTTTCCCCCTGCTTTCCCCGTGTCGCTCAATTCACATCGTCGTCGCACTGGGTTAAAGAAGCATTATAATTGCAGAAATTTAGTGATCCGAAGGAACCTCCATGGCCGACCTGCTGACATTCGAAAACTTGGGCAACCTTATTATGTTGTGCTTCTTGCAAGCCGTACTGGGGTTCGACAACCTGTTGTACATCTCAATCGAGAGCCAGCGTGCGCCAGTAGCCCAACAGGCCGCAGTGCGCAAATGGGGTATCCTTCTAGCCGTGGCCTTACGGGTCGTTTTATTGTTTGTTATGATCAGGTTGATCGACGCCATGGCCGAGCCGTTCTTTATCCTTAATTGGGAAGGCGTGCTAACAGGTGGTGTGAACTTTGCTACGCTGGTATTTATTATTGGCGGTATTTTCATTATGTATACAGCCGTCAAGGAAATCGGTCACATGCTGGCCATTGAGCATCTGGACGCCGACCTGAGCAACAAATCTGGCAAGTCAGCCGCCAAGGTTGTTGCGATGATTGTCCTAATGAACCTCATCTTTTCCTTTGATTCGGTTTTGTCGGCATTGGCGATTACAGATGTGTTTTTGATCCTCGCAACCGCGATCATCTTGTCTGGTGTGGCCATGTTGGTGTTGGCCGAACGGGTTACGCAGTTTTTGGAAAAGAACCGCATGTACGAGGTACTGGGCCTGTTTATTTTGCTTATCGTCGGTATCGTTTTGCTGGGCGAAGCGGGTCAAGCCGCCTCTCACGCGATGCATGATCCCGAGCTGGCTTTGCGGTTCTTTGGTTACGAAGTCATCCCAATGTCCAAAACTACGTTCTATTTCAGCGTTTTGGTCCTTGTTGCGGTTGAGGTCATTCAATCGGGCTATACCCGCAAGCTTAACGCAGAACGGCGCACCGGCCAGCGGCACTAGAAACCGTAACGCTGGCTGCTTATGCTATTTGTTATTACGCCAAACGGCACATTAGAATTACGAGGGACCCATGGGACCTAGAGCACTGCAAAAAACGGCCTATATCGCACTGATTGTGTTACTCTTCGGTGTCAGCTCTGGTTGGATCGGGGGGCTATAGGATGGCAAAACGGTATGGTGGTCAGTTCAGCCCTGAAGGCGAAACAACACCAAGCATGCAAGGTGCCAAACGGAAACGTCGAATCGACGTTGATCCGGTAGGCGGGCGCGCCAATGTTCTGTTCATTCCTGCCATTGTGCTGGTCGCTACCAGTTTTAGTGGTGGAGGTGCTGTGAGCCTACTGACTGCGCTACTTGGCGCACTGTCCCTCACCCTTGGGGCGTGGTTGCTGCGCAGTGGGTTGCGGGCCGAAGTCGCCTATAACGAGCGCAAAGTGGCACGCCGCCCTGCTCTGCCACGCAAGATACTTGCTGCCGGACTAAGTGGTGTTGGCACTGCCCTCGCCGTGATCGCGCATTTGAACAGTTTCGATATCCTGTCGCCCCTGATCTACGGTGTGATCGCAACAGGTCTGCACATCGCGGCCTTCGGGTTGGACCCTATGCGCAACAAGGGCATGGATGGCATCGATACCTTCCAACAAGACCGCGTTGCACGTGTTGTTGATGAAGCGGAAAAGCATCTTGAAACCATGCGCGAGACAATTCTGCGCGCCAATGACCGCCAAACCGCGGCTCGTCTGGAAGATTTCGGCGATACCGCCCGTGAACTGATCCGCACCGTCGAAGAAGACCCACGCGACCTAACAGCGGCGCGCAAATATCTGGGCGTCTACCTAAAGGGCGCACGGGATGCGACGGCCAAGTTTGCGGATATCTATGCCCGCACCCAAGACATACAAGCACGCACTGACTATCTGGCGCTTCTTGATGACCTCGAGAAGAACTTTGCTGCGCGCAACCGTAAATCGCTGCTCGAAGACCGTGGCGATCTGAATGTAGAAATTGACGTGCTGCGTGAGCGGCTGTCGCGTGAAGGTGTGCGTCTGGATTGACCTCCTGCACCCCCCATTAACAAGGAACAAAATATGTCTGAGAACGTCCGCGAAAAAGCTGCACAATCCCTCGCAATGGTTGAGGAAGTGACCGCAGTGATCCTGCCAGAGCCAACCCAAGCAAACGAAGTCATCACGCTAGAACAGGCAGATGCCCCGCAAAGCGCTGAAATCCGCTCCCGCATGGATGAGCTGGATATGGACGACACACAATCGATAATAAGCTTTGGGTCTGCTGCGCAGGCTGAATTGCAGGAAATCTCGCAGGCGATGTTGCAGGACGTGCGAAACAAAGATGTGGGTCCTGCTGGCGATAGCTTGCGCGGGATCGTCACAACAATCCGCGGCTTTTCAGTTTCAGAACTCGATGTACGCCGCAGCCGCAGTTGGTGGGAAAAGCTGATCGGCCGCGCCGCGCCTTTCGCCAAGTTCACCGCAAAGTTCGAAAAAGTCCAAGGCCAGATCGACAAGATCACTGACAACCTGTTGAGCCATGAGCACACGCTGCTTAAGGACATCAAATCACTCGACATGCTGTATGAAAAAACACTGCAGTTCTACGACGAGCTGGCACTGTACATCGCAGCAGGTGAGGCAAAAATTGCTGAGCTGGATGCAACGGTGATCCCCGCCAAAGAAGCAGATGTGCAAGCTGCCGCAGAGAACGATCAAGTGATGGTTGCACAAGAATTGCGCGATCTGCGCGCTGCCCGTGATGACCTTGAACGCCGCGTGCATGACCTGAAACTCACGCGTCAGGTCACCATGCAGTCGCTGCCCTCCATTCGTTTGGTCCAGGAAAACGACAAGAGCCTTGTGACCAAGATCAATTCGACGCTCGTGAACACTGTTCCACTGTGGGAAACGCAGTTGGCACAGGCCGTAACAATTCAGCGCTCTGCCGAGGCTGCTGTTGCAGTACGCGCAGCCAATGATCTGACCAACGAGTTGTTGACCTCAAACGCCAAGAACCTGCGTTCAAGCAACAAAATCATCCGCGAAGAAATGGAACGCGGTGTGTTTGACATCGAGGCCGTCAAGGAAGCCAACGCCGATCTGATCGGCACCATCGAGGAAAGCTTGCAAATCGCTGATGAAGGTAAGGCCAAACGTGCCTCTGCCGAAAAAGAGCTCAAGGAAATGGAAGCCAAGCTGCGCGATACGCTTGCTTCTGCCAAAGCCACCAAGACTGGTCTAGGCGATACGGTTTCTAGCTGAGCATGAATAGGGCGCGCAAAATTCTCGTAACAAGTCTGGGGCTAATTGCTCTGGGGCTTTCTGCGTGTACGGATTTTTCTTCTCCGGTTGGCACCGTGAAGACACCAGTGGCGCGCCCTAACATTTCGACCAAGCCTAATGCACCAGCCCCGCCAAGGGTTGCCCGCCCCACGTCAGAGGCCAGTGCATCACTACGCAGCTACCTCAATCAAGTGCAGGGCGCACAATTGAGCCAAGGGCTGCTCCGCCGCGATGGCGGTGGCATCGATACGCCGTTTACCAACACGATGCTTGCCCGCAACTTTGAAAAAATCGCGTTTTACAACGAATATGACGGCAATTTCTCAGGCCGCGGAGGTCCAAGCCCCTTACGCCGTTGGGCTGCCCCTGTCCGCATGGACATCATTTTTGGGGATAGCGTGCCACCGTCACAGCGCGCTGGCGATACAAACAATGTGCGCAACTATGCCGCGCGACTTGGTCGCGTCACTGGCCACCCTGTCAGCATGAGCAAGAATGCGAATTTTATCGTTGTTATCGCAGGCGAAGATGACCGTGCTGACGCATTAGCTGCAGCCGCTGCTCGGGTGCCGGGCATAACGGCCTCCAGCCTTGCACCGCTTAATAATCTACCGCGCGACACCTACTGTGTTGTAGCTGCATATGCATCGGGCACTGGTGCAAATACTTATACGACCGCTCTAGCGGTTATTCGTGCCGAGAACCCTAGCCTGCTGAGATTGTCCTGTATTCACGAAGAACTTGCCCAAGGCATGGGCCTCGCCAATGACAGCCCAAATGCACGGCCTTCCATCTTTAACGACGATGATGAATTTGCACTACTCACACGGCATGACGAGCTGCTGCTTGAGATGTTGTATGATCCGCGCTTGCGCATCGGCATGAATGCAGATCAGGCACGCCCGACTGTTCAAAAGATAGCAGCAGAACTCACCACAAGCGGCCCCGTATGATTGATGGCAGGACACACTGACCGTCCCGCTGCGCGCAGTTTCTTGATAAGCTGCTGACAGATGCATAAACTACAAGACAAACAACCCTGAAGGATACTCCATGGGCATTTTCGATTTTCTCTCCGGTGAATTCATCGACGTCATCCATTGGACCGACGATACACGCGACACATTGGTATGGCGCTTCGAACGCGAAGCACATGAGATCAAATACGGTGCCAAGCTGACAGTGCGTGAAGGCCAAGCAGCCGTGTTCGTTCACGAAGGCCAACTTGCAGATGTGTTTACGCCCGGTCTCTATATGCTTGAGACGAATAACTTGCCGATCATGACGACGCTGCAACACTGGGATCACGGTTTTAAATCTCCGTTCAAGTCGGAAATCTATTACGTCAACACGACCCGCTTTAATGATCTCAAATGGGGCACTAAAAACCCGATAATTGTGCGTGATCCTGAGTTTGGCCCCGTGCGTCTGCGCGCCTTTGGCACATACTCGGTCCGTGTTGTTGATCCTGCGCTGTTCATGCGCGAGATCGTTGGCACTGACGGCGAATTCACTATGGATGAGATCAGCTTCCAGATCCGCAACATCATCGTTCAGGAATTCTCGCGCACAATTGCCCGGGCACAAATTCCTGTTCTGGACATGGCTGCAAACACCCGTGAACTGGGCAAGCTGGTTAGCGGTGAAATCGCGGCACAACTGGCCGAATACGGTTTGGCCATCCCTGAACTTTATATCGAAAACATCTCACTGCCCAAAGCAGTTGAAGAGGTCATGGATAAACGCTCCTCGATGGGTGTGATTGGGAACCTTAATGAGTACATGCAATTCCAAGCTGCCGAAGCATTAGGCCGTGACGGTGCAGGTGCTGCGGCCATTCAGGCGGGCATGGGTGCTGGACTTGGCATGCAAATCGGCGCACAAGCCGCCGCTGGCGGACCGTGGGGTGCACAACCCGCCGCCAAAGCCGCGCCTGCCGCACCACCCCCACCGCCTGTTGAACATGTCTGGCATATCGCTAAGGGCGGCGAAACAACTGGCCCCTACTCAAAGGCCAAGATGGGCCGCATGGTGACAGAAGGGGCGCTCAAACGGGACAGCTTTGTGTGGACCGCGGGCCAAGACGGCTGGAAACGCGCCGAAGACGTGATGGAGCTCGCGCAGCTGTTCACGGTAATGCCTCCGCCTCCACCGCCAGCTGGATAAACAAATGCGTTTAGCCTGATGCCCGACGGTGTCAGGCTATCTTCAAATAGTGCCGCACTGCTTTGGCCACGACCCCCCCTTTTCAAAAGGTCAGCCCTTGTCCGACATCGACCCAGACACAGTCCTGCAAGAGCACCGCTTTCCCTGTGATACTTGTGGCAGCGACCTGCGCTATGACCCCCAAAGCAGTGAGTTAAAGTGTGACCACTGTGGCAACATCGAACAAATTGGAACAGTCTGGACGCAGAACCGCTCGATAGCAGAGCTGGACCTTGACCAAGGCCTTTCAAAATCGCTTGATACTGCCGAGATGGAAGAAACCCGCGTCAGCCAATGCCCCAATTGTGCCGCGCAGGTCGAATTTGACGCGAACAGTCAAGCAGCCGAATGTCCGTTTTGCGCCACGCCCTGTCTCTTCTACACATCGCCCACCCCACAAGACCGCACCAGA
>ERZ1027208.685-NODE-685-length-12279-cov-7.097268_pt1 | contig 12279 bp, 10 predicted proteins | sample MGYA00520867_ERZ1027208 | MGnify/ENA primary metagenome ERZ1027208 (study PRJEB33311, sample SAMEA4378413) | marine metagenome | biome: Marine biome; feature: Fjord; material: Water | collected 2014-07-20T08:00:00Z/2014-07-... | depth 75 m ...
ATGCGCCGTTTTCCCGCGTTTTTGCGGTTGGCAATCGGTCCGAGGCTGTGATCGCGGCCGATCTTAACGCCAAGGGTATCAAAACAGATTTGGATCGGGACTGGACACCGTCTGTTGTGCGCCAACTGCTCTCAAACGAAAAGTACATCGGCAACAACATCTGGAACCGCCATTCCTTCAAATTAAAAAAGCGTCATGTGCGCAATAGTCCAAATAACTGGGTCAGATCCGAAGGTGCTTTTGAAGCGATTGTCGATGCTGGGTTATTTGCCGCCGCCAAAGCCATCTTTGCTGCCAGAGCACACCGATATTCCGACGAAGAAATGCTGGATGGATTACGGGAGGCGCTGGAAACGCATGGCTTTCTATCTGGTATCGTCATTAACGAAGCCAGCGCGTTACCGTCCAGTGGCGCATATCAAAGCAGGTTTGGTAGCTTACTCAGAGCGTACAAGTTGGTCGGCTTCACCCCTGACAGGGACTATCGATACATCGAAATCAACAAACGTCTGCGTAAAATCCATGCAGGGATCATCCATGAAACGGTAGGTGGAATCGATCAGGTTGGCGGGTTGGTTCAGCAGGATATCAAGACGGGCCTTCTGACCATCAATCAAGAATTTTCTGCCTCTATTGTTATCGCCAGATGCGTACAGACTGATGCCGGTGCCTATCGATGGAACATCAGGTTAGATACTGGTCTTTTGCCAGACATCACGGTTGTCGTGCGCATGGATCGGGCGAACGAAACCCCGCTAGATTATTACCTGCTGCCAACTACCGATATGACACTTCCCAAACTACGCCTGTCGGAAAGCAATGGCCTGTCGCTCGACGCTTACCGATTTGATGACCTCGCCCATTTCTTTGCCATGTGTGAACGCACCTCAATCTTGGAGATCGCATGATGCCTAACGCCTCGCAAGAACACACCGAGCTCATTGCTGTCGATGCGATCACCGTGGTCAATCCACGTATCCGCAACCAAAGGGTCTTTGATGGAATCGTCGCAAATATCGCTGAACTTGGCCTAAAGCGCCCAATCACTGTTGCCGCCCGCAAAGATGATCAGAGCGGTGAGCTGACATACGAATTGGTCTGTGGCCAAGGTCGATTGGAAGCCTTCAAGGCATTAAAGCAAGAGAGGATACCGGCAGTTGTCATCACCGCCAGCTCTGAGGATTGCCTCGTGATGAGCCTAGTCGAAAACCTCGCGCGCAGGCAGCACCACTCGCTTGATCTACTGAGGGATATCAAACGCCTCAAAGACAGTGGATACTCTGAGCGGGAGATCGCCGCGAAGACCCAGCTATCGGCCAAATACGTGCACGGTGTCATTCGATTGTTGGAAAGCCATGAACACCGGCTTTTGCGCGCCGTTGAAAGCGGGAAAATTCCGGTCAGCGTCGCCGTTGATATCGCCGAGGCCGATGATGTTGGCGTACAGACGGTGTTGCGTCAGGCCTATGAAAGCAAGGTTTTGCGCGGCGGTCGTCTAATGGCGGCGAAGCGTTTGGTTGAAGCGCGCAAACAGTTCGGCAAAGGCCGTGGCAATACAGACAAGCGATCACGTAAAAACCTTTCTGTCGAGACTTTGCTGCGAACGTATCAAAACGATGTGGAAAAGAAGAAAATCCTACTGCGTAAGGCTGGGGCGACACGAAGCGAAATCATGTTTTTGACCCAGTCCTTGAAGGCGCTGTTTTCAGACGAAAATTTTGTCACGCTTTTGCGCGCAGAAGGCCTGTCCAACATTCCCAAGACGATCGCAGATCGATTGACCCGCATTGACGGAGCCATGACATGACAACTGGGGACGCAGAACAGATCGTTGTCGCAGCATTCGAGCGCGACTTGCGACGCATCGCGTTCGATCAGATCGCACCGCTTTATGTCGTAAGCCCGCAAACGAAGGAGACGGTCAAATTCAAACGGATTGTCGCATCCATTGCAGAGATTGGCCTTGTCGAGCCGATCGTTGTGACCCGTGATCAACAAGATCCGACCCAGTACACGTTGCTTGACGGGCATCTGCGCTTGGAAGTGTTGAAGGATCAAGGTACCACCGACACGCTCTGCATCATTTCCACCGACGATGAAGCCTTCACCTATAACAAGCGGATCAGCAGGCTTGCCACCATCCAAGAACATAAGATGATTTTGCGCGCGCTGACCCTTGGTGCATCTGAAGAACGCTTAGCAAAAGCACTGAATGTGAACATCAAAACCCTGCAAGACAAAAGGCGTTTGCTTGATGGCATCTGTCCTGAAGCAGCCGAGATGTTGAAAGATAAGCAGGTTGCATTGACCGGATTTCGTATTCTCAAGAAAATGAAACCGATGCGCCAGATAGAAGCGGCACAGCTGATGGTGACGATGAACAAATACACGGTTAACTACGCCAAATCGCTCTTGGCGGGGACGCCTGAAAGCCAGTTGGTCTCTGGCGCTACCCCGAAGAAGATCAAAGGCATTTCCCGTGAACAACTTGATCTGATGGAACGCGAGTCTTCCAACCTCGAACGAGAAGTGCGGTTGGTCGAAGACAGCTATGGAGCGGATCATCTCGATCTTGTTTTGGCGCGGGGCTACGTCACGCGGTTGGTCAGCAATGAGCGGATCACCAAGTACCTCGCCTTGCATCATGAAGAGTTTCTGCCTGAATTTGAGAAGATCACCAAGCGGGAGGCATTTGCGTCCTAGATCTATCAATCGAAAAATTTGTTTGGGGGACCCGGACCCATTGAGCGCGGGGACCGCAGGAGACGCCGCAATGTGGGGCGGATCAAGTGCGGCGATGGGAATGGCGGCGATCCCGTTTAAGCCCATCATGCGGTAATCAGCCGATTCCCAAGCGGACAGATGAAGAGCTATATGGTCTGCCATGGCACGGAAAATGTACGAAGGGCCGGAAGATCCAGTTCAATTCGTCATCACCGTATAAAAATGCCAGAGGCCGCATACGCAAACCGCCGCCCTGCGTCCGCCGGTTCGCTCCAATGCTGCAAGGCGCATTTCGAGATCAACATCCCCTGTGTCGCTCATGACGATGTCCCCGCCGGTGGCGTTGCCTGAATACAGACGACGCCTTCGTCTAGTGGGATCAAAATAGCGATGGCATTTTGCAGGCAGATGAAATGCTCACTCTTGAGCAGCTTGGGATTGTCGAAATTTCGGTTCAGAGTGTGTCTGTATCAGAGAACAACAACGGTAATCTGGTATCGCAAGTTGGCAGTTTCCAGTACGCGGACGGAACTGATGGTGCTGTTTCCGACGTGAATTTCACTGTGGATGTGGCAAGCTTTCATACGCAGGATGACTTTGTTTTCGTTTGATCGGAATTGTCCTCACGGTCGTGCGCTGTGAGGACAGCAGAAAAGATAGTATACAATAGAGAACTGAAAAATATGGTCTTTTGTAAAATTTGATCCAGGCATGGGAGTTTAATGGTTGAAACACGCCCAAACCTCTACCCTTCCAGTAAAGTGTATCAAGTAAACGACCCAGACTGTGTGGAAACTATGCCTTCGAATGGCGTTGTTGCACGGATAGTCGGCTAATCGGAATGCGCTCTTCCCGAGACGGATTTCAGGCGGTGCGTTCAAATCGAAGGCGGCCAAGACCAGTCATCCGGTTGAGAACCCGGATGACGATTATCCGTGCAACAACGCCTTATAGATTGAATCGGTAACCTGGCTTGTATCAACGCGATGTGATTGATTGCGGCTGGGGGATCCGTTTGCGCGGTTTAATCTCTATTCGATGCTCCATTCCATTGTACAAGAAGCTTCGCGGAACGCGAATTTCTCCAAGTGGCGGTCAATGACGTTGTGCACAGCAGGCACAACAGCCACATCCGTAACTTCGCATGTCAAGCTCAGACCGTCATTGGTTGCTACCATATAGGCCGTACCCATTTCAAAGGCGGCCCACCCTTGTTGGGCATCGAAGGATGTCTCAATTTTATGACCGAAGTGTTTGCACAGTTGTTGCAAATATTTTGACGCATTTTCAGTACGGTAGTACCCTTTAATTGTTGGCATTTATTTTCCTCATTGTTTGGCCCTATGTGATGCTGGACAAGTTATGTATGCCTTCGTAAATATGTCAAAACAACCCAATGCAAAGCCAGCTTTTGTGAGCCATGCGTCGATAAAAAGGATTTCGACATGCTCAAAGTAATTAGTTTTCTGGCTGTAGTGATGATGGCATCCTCTGCCGCCGCCCAAACGGTATCGGTTGAAACCTACAATGGCACAATCGATGTGCAGAAATCCCCGAAAAATGTAGCCGTTTTTGATCTGGCCACTCTCGATACGTTGACGGCATTGGGCGTGAAGGTTTCAGGAACAGTGCGGCCTGTTTTCCTATCCTATCTGGAAGACGGTGCAAGCGACACAGTGCCTGTAGGATCATTGTTTGAACCGGATTTCGAAGCAGTTTCTGCTCTGCAACCAGATCTGATCATCGCTGGGGGGCGGTCATCAAAACAGGTCTCTGAGTTGGCACGGATTGCACCTGCAATCGACATGACCATCTGGAAAGATACCGTTGGTGACGGCCTGGCAAGACTGGCAAGCTATGGCGAGATATTTAATAGACGCGAAGAAGCCGCGACGCTTGCGGCGGCGTTTATGGATAAGCTGACCCAAGCCAAAACAGCCCTTGCTGGGCAGGGGCGGGCGTTGATTGTGATGACCAACGGACCAAAAGTGAGCGCCTATGGAGCGGGCGGGCGTTTTGGCTGGCTACATGATGCATTGGATCTGCCTGAAGCTGTAAAAAGTGTAGAGCAAGCGACGCATGGCGAAGCGATTAGTTTTGAGTTCATCCGAGAGGCCAACCCTGAAATTTTGCTGGTGATTGATCGTTTGGCAGCGATTGGGCGGGACGGCGACAGTGCGCAAACAACTTTGGACAACGCATTGGTACGTGAAACGAAAGCATGGAAAACGGGCCGCGTGGCCTATCTCAGTCCGGCACCTATCTACATTGCTGGTGGGGGTATCCAGTCTATGAACCTGACTTTGGATGAAATACTGGCTGGCCTGAAGGGCAGCTAAATGGGTCAGCTCGGCCTTGCCATCTGCTTGTTCGGGCTGTCTGTTTTGTCGCTGTTTGTCGGCGTAATTGATCTATCTCCTACCGCGCTTTGGTCGGATGGGGGGGCGTGGCATTTGCTATGGGTGAGCCGCGGACCGCGCACGATTGCGGTTGTGATAACTGGCGGTGGGCTTGCCCTGTGCGGGACGATTATGCAGATGCTTGTGCGCAACCGGTTTGTTGAGCCGATGACCGCTGGCACGGGGCAAGGCGCTGCATTGGGCATTTTGTTGGTGACACTGTTTTTCCCCTCGGCCCCGATCATACTCAAGATGGTACTGGCCTCTGCGACCGCGCTGGTAACCAGTGTTGGATTTTTGGCGATTGTGCAGCGGTTGCCGCCCACGCAACCGCTGCTGGTGCCCTTGGTCGGGCTGATCTATGGCGGCATTATTGGGGCTGGCGTTATTTTTGTCGCCTATCAGGCGGACCTGCTGCAATACATCGAAATATGGATGAGCGGAGAATTCTCCGGGGTTCTTCAGGGGCGGTATGAGCTGTTGTGGATTGCGGCTGGCGTGGCGATGCTTAGCTATCTGGCGGCGGACCAGTTTGCGATCATTGGGATGGGGCGCACGGCAAGCATCAATCTGGGATTGAACTATACCCAAGTGGTGGTTTTGGGTCTATTGGCGATCGCTATTGTGACTGCTTTGACAGTGGTAACTGTGGGCATGATCCCTTTTGTCGGCTTGGTCGTGCCAAATATCGTGGCACGGCTGAAGGGGGACAACCTGCGCGTGACGCTGCCCCTCACCGCGATGAGCGGTGCGGCGCTGGTGTTGTTTAGTGATATTCTGGGCAGAGTCGTCCGCGCACCGTATGAAATTCCGGTGGGATCGGTGTTTGGCGTGCTGGGCGCTGTTGTTTTCCTTTGGTTGCTCTATGCACCGCGCCGCCATGTATAAAAGGCGCTTCAAATACAAAGAGCGCTTCATATTTTTGATGTTGCTTTTGGCATGCTGCATCATTGGATATTTGACGCTGGGCGCGCGGGGCAATTGGGAGTTTGTATTGCCCTTTCGCGGGAACAAGTTGGTTGTGCTTTTGCTGGTAGCGGTGTCCGTGTCCACGGCTACTGTTTTGTTCCAGACCATTACCCAAAACCGCATTTTAACCCCCGCTATCATGGGGTTTGATGCGCTTTATGTGTTGATCCTAACTGTGCTGGTCTTTGTACTGGGTGGGCAGGCGTATGGGGAACTGTCCCAGATTGGCCAATTTGCGCTGAACACCAGCCTGCTAATGTGCGCGGCACTTGCGTTATTTGGCACGTTGTTGACCAAAGCGCGGAGCGATTTGATGCGGATGATTTTGACTGGGATCATCTTTGCGGGGTTGTTTCGGGCGGTCACAGGTTTTTTGCAACGCATGATTGACCCCAACGAATATGCAGTGATCCAAGTCGCATCTTTTGCGCGGTTTGCCCGGATAGATGGTGGGTTGCTGACTATTGCGGGGGTGCTGACCTGTGGTGCGCTGATTGTGTGCTGGCAAATGCGGCACCGCCTAGATGTGCTGGCCCTCGGAGAGGTCGCAACAATCAATCTAGGAGAGAACCCTCGCCGTGGTCGGTTTCAGGTCTTGGTTCTGATCGCTGTGTTGGTGTCGGTTTCGACGGCGCTTGTTGGGCCAATGGCGTTCCTCGGGCTGTTAGTCGTTAGCCTTGCGCATTTGATAACCCCGACAGCATCCCACGCGGTCCTGCTGCCCTGCGCGGCTCTGGTCTCGGCGGTGACGTTGGTGGGGGGGCAGTTCGTACTGGAGCGCGTGATGGGGCTGACAACGCCGCTGGTGGTTGTGATTGATGTGATGGGCGGCGTGGTGTTTCTAATTTTGTTGATGCGGGGAGGACAGAGATGATTACTGTGACAGGGGTAGGATACAAAATCGGCAAGACCACAATCCTTGAGGATATTAACCTAACGATCCCAAAGGGTGGCGTTACGGCATTGATTGGCCCGAACGGGGCGGGAAAATCCAGCCTGTTGGGGCTGATCGCACGGCTGACGACCCTGCAAATGGGCCGGATAACTGTGGATGATTTGGGTGTTGGGGCCTGTGCCAATGACGTGCTGGCACGCAAGCTGGCAATCCTGCCCCAGACAAACGAAGTTGCACCGCTTTTGACTGTGCGCGAGTTGGTGAGCTTTGGCCGCTATCCGCACCACAAAGGCCGCCCTACCGCGCGGGATGACGAAATGATTGATCAGGCATTGCAACGGTTTGACCTGAAAGACTTTGCTGATCGCCGGCTCGACACGCTGTCGGGAGGGCAAAGGCAGCGCGCCCAAGTGGCTATGACCTTTGCACAGGATACGGATTACATTCTGCTGGATGAGCCGCTGAACAATCTCGATATCGCAGCGTCCCGCGCGCTGATGAAAGAGCTGCGCGATTTGGCCGAGAACCACGGACGCACAATTGTCATTGTGCTGCATGATATCAATTATGCCGCTGCTTATGCAGATTTGATTGTGGCGATGAAAAATGGGAAAATTTCGGCAACGGGCGCGCCTGATCAGGTCGTGACGCAGGGCCTGCTGGAAGATGTTTTTGAGACCTCACCCAAAGTGCACCGGATTGAAGGTAAGGTACTGGTCGAAGTATAGGCACCGCCCCCACGCAGGGGCGATGCCATGTGCTTTAGAACTTGAACGATGCGGTCAGGTTTATTGTACGACCAGGTTCATTCAGCGCAATCACGCGGGAGTTATCAAGCCCGTCAGAGCTGCGGCTTGCGTACTCGGTGTCGAACAAGTTGTAGACGTCCAGACGGATATTCAGGTTATCCATCCGGCGTGGTTTGTACTCTGCATAGAGGTTTACAACCTCATAACCGGGCAGTTCCACAGTGGTGTCTTCGTTCTTTAGCGTAACTTGGGCAGTGCCACCGACACGCCATTCAGATGACAGGTCATATCCCGCCTCAAGACCAAAGATGTGGCCAACAGGACGCCCAAGGTAGTAGTCTGTGGTGCCTGCTGTCTCTCCGTTGGTTTCTACATCCGCGTAGGTATAGTTGAGCCTCGCGAAACCTTTGGAGCCTGTGTAGGTCAAGGACCCGTCAAAACCACGAGAGGTTAGATCAGTTGTTTCGCCCCGTGCGCCACCTGACGGCAAAACAGCAGCTATGTCATTGATTTTTGTATCAAAGATCGCTGCTTTTGCCGCCCAAGACCCTTTGTCAAAGCGAAGCCCAAGGCGTAACGCCTCGGCACGTGAAGCACCTAAACCATCATAGTTCCAAGCCGTACCACCGTAATTGATCAAGGAAGCTTCGCCCAGTTCGTATCCGCCCCAGTTTGATGCGGCACCTGCATTCAATGTCCACTGGTCATTGATAACAAAGTCGACAGAGCCATTTACGCTGGCACCACTTGCATTATGGCTTGTGTCATCAGCACCATCAAAAGACGCCCAGTCATACCGCGCACCATATGAAACCGACACGCGATCAGATAGGTCCTGACGGGCCTGCGCAAATACACCGACGTTGCTCAGGTCTTCGCGGCCTGAAGATACGCGTGGGCTTACAGAGTTATCATAGCCTTCGGCACTCTCGTTAAAGAAGTCGATACCAACATTTACAGTGCCCTTGCGCAGCTTGAATTCGTTACGCGCAACACCGCTAAAGCTTTTGTTCACACCGTAAACGTTACCAACATCCATTACCTGCTCGTTATAGCTGAGCTGAACATAGGGGGCAAAAACACCGGTTGGGTCTTCGTCCTGATAAGTCAGCGTGTAAGATTTACGCTGAGACAAACCAGCATAAAGATCTGAATCAAGACCGGAAATCGCGGCAAAGTCTGGACGGATGAAACCAAACTGTGAGGCCCGCAAGCCATTGTCGGATGTTTCAGACGCAGAAAAGCTCACACGTTTGCCACCTTCGGAAGTATAGGCGAATTTGGCTGTAAAATCTGTCAGGTCTGCGCGACTACCCAAGATGGTGTTGCCTGCGCCATCTTCGTAGTCATCACCAGTGGCACGTGTGCCGCTGAGCAGATATTCAAATCCGCTTTGCTGGCCAAACACGGTCATTGTGCGGAAACCTAAACCGTTGCTGCCGTATGACAGTGTATAGATGCCGCCGAACGGATCGTCACCTTCCAGCAGGTCACGGGCGTCTTTGGTGGTGTAGTTGATCGATCCGGCCAACGCGTTGGGGCCTTGGTCAGCAGAAGCCAAACCTGCGCTTACTTCTACTGATTTCAGCAAGGCAGGATCAATCAGGACATTGCCTGTGTGGTGAAAGGCCGATTTGTTCTGGCGCGCGCCGTCAATAGTGACAGACAACAGGCTTTCTTCGATGCCGTTCACAAAAACCTTTTTCGCAATAGGTGCGCCGCCGCTGGCCAAAATTGCGGATTCACCAGCGAATACGCCTGCGATAGTCGCTGCATTGCGGCTTTCGATCTCGTCTTGGGTGATTTCGTCATTGCCCAATACAGCCTGAGCGCCCGCGGATTCAATCCGGATCGTGCCCAGATCAAAGACAGAATTATCTTGTGCGTACGCGAAAGTCGCAGTCGTGCACAAAAGAACAGAGAGGGCGATGCGCCCTGAATATGTGTTGATCATTTTGGGTGTCCCTAGCAGGTAAACTTGGCTGGCCTGGGACTCATGAAAACCTCTTGCTCGCTTATGAAAAATAGATGAGTGAAATAGTCAGAAATGTATAGCACATAGGAGGTTCTGTGTCGGCTTAACATCATACTGTCGCGGATCAGTCACATGAAAAATGCGGCCTCCCGAGGGAGAGACCGCATTTACCGTTGGTAAGATCTAAATGTGAGGTCAGAACTTCAACGATGCCGAAATTTCAAACGAACGCCCTACTTCGTTTAGGGTCTCAACTTCTCCGACAAACTCCTGACCATAGCTGGCACGGCTGGAATAAGTTGCATCGAAGATGTTGTTAATTTCGCCGCGAATGGTCCATTTGTCGTTGCGCTTTGGCTGCCATTCAACAAATGCGTTCACGACCTCATATGAGGGCAGAACGGGACCAGCACCGCCTGTGTCAGAATCGTAGGTGTTGGTTTCAGACAGAACCAGCTGCGCATCTGCACCGAAGATAAGGCCGTGCTGTGGTAAGCGGTGTGCGATCTCTAGTGTCACAACTTCGCCCAGAGGGGTGGTAAGGTAAGCACCAGTATAAGAATCGGCAGTGCGGCCATTGATATCTGAATCAATGGCCGCGTATCCGATCCTTGCAAATCCGTTTTCCCAGCCATAGCCAAGACCCAACTCATAACCACGTGTCTCTAGATCAGCCGTCAGATCAGGGCCGCCGCGCCAGCTTGCCGCGCGCGCATTATCAATGTCAGTACGGAACAGTTTACCCGATATATCCCACGCGCCAAACTCAGCATTGGCGGCGATAAAGATGTTTTCGGAGGTCACCGCCTCGATGCCATCGGTAGGGTATTCCCATCCTGAGTTCATGATGAAGTTTTCGGCCAAGCTAACGCCCCCCCAAACGCTGGAGTATCCCGCGCTCAGTGTGACTTGCTCGTTGACGTCAAATTCACCTGACATGTTGCCGGAAAGGCCTGAGTCAGAGAAGGTGTTGCCATCAACGCCAGTAAACTTTTGGAAGTCCGCCCGAAGGCCATAAGATACGCGGGCACGCTCGGTTACATCAAGGCGCGCTTGGGCATAAAGGCCTATGTTGCGAGATTTTTCTTCTGCGGTATCGTTCCATGCGGGGTTCGAGACATTGGCGTAATCAAGCGAACCAGAATCAGAGTAGAAATCCAAACCAGCGGTGATGCTACCACTTGCCAGCGCAAATCGGTTTTCGAATTTACCGCTGACGCTGCTCGTAACGCCGTTGCTTAGCACGCCGTCTTCGGGGATCAACAGTTCTGTGCGGCTAAACGCCAGCTTAATCGTTGGGTCCCACAGGCCTGTTGGTGTCTCATCAGTGTAGGTGAGGACTGCATTTTGACGCGTGATGTCATAGGTGCGGGTCGTAAACTCTCCGCCAGTGAAGCCAGCAAAGTTGGCTCGGGTTGGGCGCTCTTCATCGTCAACAACCTGCTCGAGGGAGAACTCAAAGCGGTTACCGCTTGTTGTTTCATAGGCTACTTTGCCCAATCCAGAAACGAGGTTGGTGCCGGATCCGGCGATGTCGATGCCATCCCCATCAGTGCGCAGGCCACCGTCAGCGAGTTTCAAAAACCCAAGGTATTCAAACCCGCCCTTGCGTCCGTAGACAGAACCGCTGTTACTGAAGACACCACCGTTGCTGTCATATTCGGACTTCACAAATCCGCCAAAGCTGAGGTCTTCTGCAAGCAGATCATCCACATCGTTTGTTTCATAGGCGATGGAACCGGCCAGTGCGCCTGCTCCCGCATCAGCGGCTGCTACACCGGGATCAATGCGCACAGCCTTAAGCAGTGACGGATCAATTAATGTGGTCGTGGTGTGGTGGAAGATTTTGTTATTCTGACGTGCGCCATCAATGCTGACCGACAGGTTAACCTCTTCGACCCCGTTCACATAGAGCTTTTGAGAGGCGGGGATCGAGCTGCCGACAGACAGGGTTGGTTCGCTTTTGAACAGGTCTTGAAGGTCCGCAGGGTTCTGGCGGGCAATGTCTTCGGCATCAACATCAACGGTATTGTCTGCTCCGGAATCGGCTTGTAGCACAATTGTGTTTAGCTGGAATGGCTCACTGGACTGGGCCAAGGTGGTGGAGGCCCACAACGTTGCCGTTAGGGTCAAGAAAATACGGGAAATCGGCATCGGCAGCTATCCTGGGGTTTTTGAGAATCCAGGTGGCTATGATTGAAATCAGCGGCTGCCTATTTGAGGCGTGAAAAACATAACCTACAAAATTAATCAAGATTTATTGAACAGCCCAGATCAATACGTTGGTGCATGTCGCCTATGCGCAACTTTGCTTCCCAAACGCGTTCGGCTCTGAATGTCTGACGCCAGCGCTATTGCGTCCAAATAGCGTCATTTGATAACTGCACCTCCGCCTCGATCTCGTCAGTGGCGGGATTGTCTGTTCCGAATTGACCACCGCTAACGCTGTCCCTTATACACCTCTCCCAGCCCCCCAGACCGTACTAGATCTCGTATGCCCTCTTCTTCTTGAATAAAAAAACACAAAAGCTCACGACACATAACATACTGCACGTCAAACGCAAACGA
>ERZ1027208.686-NODE-686-length-12258-cov-19.877407_pt1 | contig 12258 bp, 10 predicted proteins | sample MGYA00520867_ERZ1027208 | MGnify/ENA primary metagenome ERZ1027208 (study PRJEB33311, sample SAMEA4378413) | marine metagenome | biome: Marine biome; feature: Fjord; material: Water | collected 2014-07-20T08:00:00Z/2014-07-... | depth 75 m ...
CCTTTGATCTTAATACTTTCAATTACAATATTAATAGCCCTATTAAATATTCCTATTATGCAGACCTTATGGAGCTATAGTTTTGATGATGGCACCTATTCACACGCTTATTTGATTCCTCTTGTTGTTGCTTATTTATTTTATGTGATAAATAACAATGGGGAATTAAAGTATAGAGAAACTATATCTTTACCAGCTTCAGTACTACTAATTATAAGTGCATATATACTTTTTGTTACGTCAACTGCGCAAATTAGCCTGTTATACTGGTTGGCCATTTTATTATTGCTTTGTTCAAGTATTCTTTTTGTTTTCAATGCTAATATCAAAATAGCTTCAGCTGCAGCCTATTTTATTTTTTTACTCCCTGTTTGGGGGATATTAACCATTCCTCTACAAAGCCTATCAATATGGGCTGCTAAGACCCTTATGGGACTCACTACTATTCCTGTATTTATTGAAGAGCAGTTTGTACACATTCCATCAGGTACATTGGAAATTGCCGGTGGTTGTAGTGGATTACGTTACTTGCTTACTTCTCTAGCAATTAGTACTTTGTTTTCTTTTCTATATTTTAGAACAAAAAAAAATACCGCAATATTTATTTCAGTGGCCATACTTGGTGCGTTATTAACAAACTGGTTCCGAATAGCAGCTTTAATTATCATTGGTCACCAAACCGAAATGACCAGTGACTTAATGACTGACCATAATATGTTTGGTTGGTACCTTTATATTCCCTTTATGTTCTTACTATTTAAGTTTGGTGGCTACCTTGCTGATAAAGAAAGCAACAAACCAATCGCATCTGACAGTTCAGCTGAAATACAACTGAATATATCTGCTTGGCCGTTAGCGCTTATTTTATTAACTATTGTATCGTTTTCGTCTACCTCATTACACATGTCAACAAAGGCGGTCCCTGAAACTAAACTTATAAATGTACTTATTGAACCAATAATTTATAACGCTTCAACGGTTGACGTTATCACTAATAATTCAATGAAAACGCAATTGGTTTACAATTTTAGTGAAGATAATCTAGAATCCAAACCCACTTTTTTTGAAAATAACTTTATTCCTAAAAACTGGCGTGTTGTTGATAAAGTCATAAACAATGAAGAGCAAGTGATTAACATAAAAAATGGTCTACAAACGGCCACCATTACGGTCAGTTATGAAATTTCAGGACTAAAAATTGGACGTTCCTCGCGATTCAAACTTGAAAGATTAAAGCAAGCATTATTGGGAAAAGGAAAGACTAAATTGCATTGGCAGTTTCAATTAAATTAAATGCAATAAAGCACAGGCAATAAATGCGCACACAAAAATGTTTGTTTATGAGAAAGGAATTATATTAGCAGGTGGTAGTGGTACTAGACTTTTCCCACTACCAAGGTTGTTAGTAAACAGTTAATCATTCATCTCGCTTATTATAATTTTATATCATGACTTAATGGCACAGCCTTGCTGCCTTCTAACCTATCATAAAGCAATGTAGAGACTTCATTAGGGTTACTAATTGGATCCCAGATAGGAGAAATACGCCTTTTAAGGCCACTTGCCACCCGATCAATAAAGTTTGCCACTGGTATAGGGATATAAAGCCATCGAAGTAACATATATATTCTCCGGCGTATGCACCAAAAATAAATTGCTTGTTCACCATACCATTTATAGCCCCAACGCTTCTCAAATAAGTCATGGGAATATTTACCAATTTTAGCGTTCCAACGGTAGTTAAAATATTTAAGATCATTTAACTCCCCTCTAGTGCCTAGGTTATCAAAATAGATTATTGATTTTGGTACAGAAAATAAAAGTTCACCTTTAGCGGTTAACTGCATGCCAATATCTAAATGCTCTCGTATAGTCATATACGGTAATTCGATATTATCAAAAGCATCCGTTCTAAACATCACACCATGGAGCTCAAATGCATGCGTTGATTGAATTTCAGTTGGCATGTTTTCAGGCAATTCACGACGATAAAGTTTATGCTCCAGTAAATAGGGAACACCTTCAACATCGACGACTCTAATTTCAACATTAAACGAGTGATTACGAGTATAAGCACCATCTACGCCATCAGTTTCTAAAATTAGGGGAGCAATAACTGCTGCGCCAGTGGCTTCGCCAGTATCAATTAATGGTGATAACCAGTTTTCAGATACCCTAGAATCATTATCAAGTAGAAAAACAAAAGGTGTTTTTATTTTCCCCTGTACCTGTAAAAGTCCTTCCATTGGGATCATTAAACCATAAGACAAAATACGTGCATTAGACTTACCAGAGATACTCTCTTGTGCTTTTAATATTTCAGTTTTTGGATACCCTAGGTCTAAAATAACAAGCTCAAATAAGTTTTCATCGGTATACCGATAAACAAGATCGATACACTCAGATAAACCGCTAAATCGATCTCTGGGAGAGATTACAATAGTCACTTTTTTTTGTGTCATATTTAAATTCCTTTCCTTTTGTCACTTCCTACTAAAGTTGCTCGCCCAATAAATGGTTTAACCAAGGTAAATCACTGGTAGTAGAGTACATCCAAGCAAAGCGCCGTGGAGGTTTTAAGATCCAATAAGATTTATTTTGTTTTTTGTTTTTCTCTCTTTTTAATTTAGCATAACTCCGCTGACATTGTTCAATAAATGCACTAAACAAATATTGAATAAGAAAGCTATCACTACCGGATTTGTTTTTTATATAAAAGGACTTACCTAATAACCCTGCAACATCACAAACATGCTGAGGGTCACTCCACTGATTTAATTCTTCTTGCGCAGAATTTTCTATTGATACTATGTACTTAGGTATTACAATATTTTTAACCCGCTTATCACCATAAAATAACCCATAATTTAAAATAAAATCTCCAAATGAATCAATAAGTGCAGCTGCTCTTTTATCGTTTGTTAATTGATAAAATCGCCACAAAGCATCACCTAATAATGCCATCATCCAAGGTGAGCAAGCAGGTGAATCATCTCCCCACCCTTCATGGGATTTAAAGCTATGCTGAGGACAGCCTCTTAGTTGCCAATCATCTTGAGGATTAAACGTCATTTCGACTGTGGCATCTATAATATTATTAATACGCACTAATGCTGCTTCATCATTAGATACTTCCCAATAAGAAATTGCTGCATTTAATGCTGCAGCTTGGTTACGCTCAGTCCAGAACCCTCGTTTTGAATTGTAATTTTCATCCCAAGCTAAAGAGGCTTGATATATTTTATTTAGTGCGTTTTTAGCTTGACTGTTTCCAGAGAGTAAAAAGTCATAAAGTAAACCTTTGGGCATTAGATATTTAGCATCAAAGCGTTTTTTTAAAGTAAACAACCCTTCGTCATCAATATGCTCTTGATAAAAAGATGACAGCTTCTTTCCTCTTGTTAACCATTGCGATTCGCCACTCATGATATACAGTTGGAAAATAGCTTGTGGACGATCGTATAGCCATTGTGCTGCTTTTTCAGGAGGGTAACCATTCTCAGTTAATAAAGATGGGTTTGTAAAATAATAAGCATATTTTTTTTGGGGCTCTATATACCAATTATGCTCATCTTGTTTATATTCAGGATGTAATAACAAAGCTTGAGCTAACCAGTTCTGTGTTGGAAAAATTAAAGTAACGTCTGCTTGGTTTAAATAAGCCTCATTAGTAAGCTTATTCTCCTGATGATTATGCCAGTAAAGAGTTAGCTTTTTAGAAGGAATGGGTTGCTGTTCAACTTCAATCAATAATAAACGTATATAATTAACGCTGCTGACTTTATCGTTTTTTTTTATATAATCTTGCTTGGATTTAGGCCAAGCATTTACAATTGAAAACTTAGCTTTTACATTTTCCATGCCAGAAGTTAACTGTAGAGTAGCGTCGTTAGAAATTAGCTGTTGAGGTACAGGAAGCAGTAATCGAGTTAATTTCATTGTTGATATCTGTTTTACGATTTTCGACCCTAGTTCAATATTTACCAATGGGTCAGTTTGAGCACCATAACTTTTTAGTGATAAAACTAAAAAATAGAATAACCCAATCCTAAAAATTAGTTTTATCATTTCGATTTACTCATTCGCAATATAGCCATTAAGGGTTGATGATCACCTTTTAATAATTCAACTACCTCTATATCAACCAAGTGCATGTCAGGAGAGTATAAAATGTGATCAATCCTAACACCAAACCAAGACGTATATTTAGTATCGTTATAGCCAAAACCTTTTACTTCAACTGCATTATGTAAATAACTAAAGCTTTGACGAAATAAATTTCAAAGAGGCATGAACTAGCTTGAGTCGCTCCGATAACATCAGCATAGTCTTCTTTTAATAACTGCCACAAACTTTTAAAAGTAAACCCTGAGCCACCTTCAGAACGAGGTTCGCCTTCGTTAAAGTCTTCAGTGGGTAAACCATTATCTTTTAAAAATCTTATTATTATATTTTCAATTGAGCCTATTAGTTGAACAGGGTCATAACCAGAGTTATTTGATTCTATAACTTCTTTCCAGTCGATTGAATCATCCACTACAGTAGAAGTATTTAACAAAATAGATTCTTTTTTATAGCCACTGCCAAACCTATTTCTAGTGGTTGTAGTTTTTCCATCAGGTGACTTAGTTGTTTTAAGCTTCCTTTTATCCATTACTAATTACCCTTAGATTGGCAACTCTATTTTTTAAGTCTGTTTTCCCTGTTTGTGCATGTTCAATATGCTCAGACCACCAGTACATTAATTTTCTTCTACGCTCTAAATAATCAGCGCGGTTATACACTCGTCTAACTTCGTTTTTATCGGCATGAGCTAAAGCAGCTTCAATAACATCAGCATCAAAACCTTGTTCGTTTAGTGTAGTGCTGGCGAGTGAACGCAAGCCATGGCCTACTAACTTGTCTTTATAACCCATACGCTTAATAGCCATATTTACTGTGCTAGGGTTGATGTGTGTTAGTGGGTCGTTGTATGAGGGAAAGATAAAGTCTTTGTGCCCACTTAACGGTTTAATGCGCGCTAAAATATCTAAGGTTTTATCGGTGAGTGGTATTACATGCTCACGCTTCATTTTCATTCTTTCGGCAGGAATAACCCATACGCTTTCAGTAAAATCTATTTCAGCCCATTTAGCGCCTGCGGCCTCACCTGCCCTTGTTATGGTATGTAGCTGCCATTCGATTAATAAAAGTGTGGTGAGCTTAATGTTGGCGTATTTTAAATCCTCCATAAACTTAGGTAGTTCATCAGGTTTTAAGGTAGGCATATTTCTTACTTTGGGAGCTTCAAAAGCGTGGCTGATACCTGATAAGGGATTGTTATTAATAACACCTGTATTTAAGGCAAAGGTCATAATGTTATTAAGTCGCTGACAGATTCTTTTAACGGTTTCTAATTTACCCTTTTCTGATATTGGCTTAATAATATCAATAACCATAGGCGCTGTTAGCTTTGAAATTGCGATACTGCCAAGTTTTGGCATAACGTGTAAATCGAGCATACGTTTAATTTCGTTTGCGGTATTTTCTTTTATTTCGCTTTTTTTAACATTGAACCACGTTAAATATAGGGTTTGTAATGTATTAGTTAACCGCTCTTTTTCAGCTTGTGCGTGTTGGTTTTTATGTTCTTGAGGATCAATGTCATCAGCAAGTAAGGCCCTGGCTTCGGCTCGTTTTTCTCTCGCTTTAGCTAAAGTAACATCAGGATATTGGCCAAAACCTAAATTAGCTCGTTTTTTGGTGAACGGTCGATAGTAATTGAATAGCCATATCTTAGAGCCACTAGGCTTAATTCTTAGCATCAAACCATTGCCATCAGCTAAGTTATACTCTTTTTCTTTTGCTTTAGCGTGCTTAACTTCTGTGCTTGTTAGAGGGGATATTATCTTAGCCATAGTAACACCAGAGTTTTAAATATAGGGTTTATATAGGGCTTTTTAAGCCAGTGTTACTATGAATGTTACTACAAAGGCTGGTTTTTACAAATCGTTATTAATCGCTAATGATAGCTAAAGGTGAGGTTTTGTTAGGTTTTTAGTGAGGTTTAGAGCATTAATGCTTTTAATTAACTCTGTAAATGGTCCACCCGACAGGAGTCGAACCTGTGACCTATGCCTCCGGAGGGCATCGCTCTATCCAGCTGAGCTACGGGTGGAAAATAAGAAATGGCATTCTATAAAAAGCCTCGAACGAATGCCAGCACTTAATTCTTTTTGTTCGCTATATTGATAAATTTGATAAAGCTACTTAAGAAGCTCGCTGGCAGTAATCATCATTGTCTTCTACATACCTTTGGGCTTGTTTAATGGAGCCAAAATAATAAGTAAGTAATTTACCGCGCTTTTCACGTATGGTGATAGGAAAGTCGAGTTGTTGAACGACTTCAAGCCAGGTTTTAACGAGGGCTATTGGTGGTAGTTCTTGCATATTTTCATCCTTGAAAGTAATAACTAATACCACTTTACGTCAATTAATTAGGTAAATCAAAACCCAAAGTTTCTTTATATTATCGCTGAATTCTCTCCTTGATTAAGTTAGAACGCTAGAAATAGTACCTAAGACTTGCGTATACACTAAGCGGGTAAGCCCCAAATTCAGAGCCAAAGGCATAATCGATGCCAGCGTTACTCGCATTATATTGCAAGGTATCCCCATGACTTACATACAGTCCAAAATCAGAGTATAAATTATCGCTCCAGCTGGTTTCACTACTAAGCGTTAAGAACACTGAACTATCACTGATATTATAAAAAGCACTGGCACTAACAGACACCAAAGGTGAGGCTAACCAAGTTAATGCGGGAATAAGATAATGCTCACCATATAAATACACGCCAGCTTTCTGGTAGGGCGCTTGTGTTGCAAGTTTAGTGTAATCCTCAACATTATTGCTGCCCGCACCGTTATAGTGATACTCGATCATAATAATAACATCTTCATTTAATGCATAGTCTGATCCGATCGAAGAACGCCAATAGTTATCAGTGTAAGCGCCAGCCAAGGGTAGGGTGTTGGTCGCAAAATTGTCTACGGCGACACTTTCTAATGGATGTTGTCCGATAGTATCATTTACAGTATCGATAACATTTCGATTATGGCTTTGTTGCCAGTTCATATAAGCAGCCTCAAACCAAAAGCCAATATCACCTATTGAACGCTCAATGCCACCACCCAGTAACCAGGCATCATCGAGTATGATAGCGATGGCTTCTATATCGTTACCTTGAATAGAGTTTTTACCTCGCAAAAATGCAGCGCTGTTCTGCTTTTTAGCGTCCTCACCGATAACCACCCCCATATCTATCACGGCAAAATCACCAACATCCGCTTTATATCGAATGGCATCAATACCAACACGGTACTCTTGGTTAAGTGTTTGAATTGCAAAAGGGATAAATATATCAGTTGGATTGATGAAGCGAGCAGAGCCAAATGACAATACTTGTCGTCCAATGGTTAAATCGCCGTATTGATTACTGTATTGGTAGTTGAATCGGTCAAGGTTTTGCAAAACCACACCATGATTACCTAGCTCACTTAAAACGGCATCTAAATCTTTATAACGATATTGATTACTCGCCGAAGAAACTGTGCCACCAATAACGCCTAGATTTCCCCTAGTGTAGTATTCAGCCATAGTGCTATTTGAAAAATACAGTGGTTGTATTTCATAATCTATTTCAATATTACCTTTGCTTGAGGACAAATAAGACGCCATTAAACGAAGTGCATTTTGTGATTGAAAGTTACCGGCAATACTTTTATCAATGGAATCATTTTGAATAGATACGCTGTCTTGTGCTAGAGCATAACTATTCATGTAACCGCTGAATGAAAAACTATCCGCATAACTACTCATAGGCGAGGCGAGAGTGCCAAGCAGCGTTAACATTAATAAAACCTTAGCGGGTAAACTTAACATCAGCACTAATTCTTGCACTAACTCCTTCATTAGCTTCTGCGCTCATCATCAACAATGCAACCATCAACCAAACTAATAATGCGTTTGGCGCGTTCCATTATCTTTGGATCGTGGGTTGAAAAGACAAAGGTCATATTTTGCTTTGTATTCAATTCTTTCATCATATCAAGCAAATCAGCACCTGTTTTCGAGTCTAGATTAGCGGTTGGTTCATCTGCTAAAATAATACTAGGCTTTGATACCATAGCTCTTGCAACAGCTACGCGTTGCTGTTGACCTCCTGATAATTCAGCAGGGCGGCGATCTCCTAAACCTTCTAAACCTACGGCATGCATAAGCTTATCTACACGTTTATCTCGCTCTACAGTAGGTACACCTTGCAGTAACATAATATATTCAATATTTTCTCGGGCACTTAACACAGGTATCAAGTTATAGGCCTGAAAAATAAAACCGATATGATCGCGTCTGAAATCTGATAGCTCGGTACCTGTCATACGGTTAATATTTTTTTTATCTAAAAACACATCACCTGAACTTGGATTATCTAAACCACCAATTAATTGCAATAAAGTTGATTTTCCTGAGCCAGAAGGGCCTATTATTGCGGTAAATTCACCGCGTTCTATGGTGATATTGGCATCAGTCAGCGCTTTAACTAATGTATCACCTTGACCAAATTCTCGACTCAAATGAGTCGTTTCAATGACAGTGTTTTGGCTAGCCCTCACTTTATTAGTGACATCAGTAATATCTACTTGAGTTGTCATGTTAATAATTTCCTTTTCGTTCAGTAATTTCTTATTCTTGAATTAACTATTCACTCTCAACTAACCAATTAGAGGGTTTTTCGCATAGCAAAAGAAGGTTGTAAACGCGCCGCATGAAAGGCAGGGTATACACTCGCTATTAGGGTAACCACTAAGGTCGCAATCCCCATGATGGCAAAACTGCTGGCGTCGAGTATTAAATAAATAGGTTCATTTAACGTCAAGCCTGACATTTCTAATTCAGAGTAATCGATACCAACAATAGAACCCCAGTAACACAAGACAAAAGCCATTAATAAACCAACAGTTACGCTTAACAGTCCGATAAAAAAACCTTCCAGCATTATTTGATAAAACAGCTGTTTAGAGCGTGTTCCTATGGCCAGTAAAATACCAAATTCTGTTTGTCGCTCAAAAATAGACATAAACATGGTGTTTATTAACCCCAAACAAACCAGTACATACATGATGATTGAAACAATCAGTGTCGAATACTTGGTCATCGCCAGCATACTACTTAATTGAGGCACTAGTTCTTGCCAACTTAACGTTTCTATATGATCATTATTAAGTGTTTGCCAAAAAGGAAGGGTATTGTCTGCTGCTTGCTGTAAGTGTTGTAAACGCAGTGCTACTTCATGAACACCAGTAATGTTTAATAATTGCTGCCCTTGTGACAAGTTAATAAAAGCCATACCTATATCCATGCTTCTTTCATTAAAACTAAATAGCCCTGAAACACGAAATAGTGCTTGAGATAAAACACCACCATTAGCTTCAGAAACAGTAATAACTACCCGGTCACCTAAACTAATTTCTAATAAATCAGCAAGTTGTTCTCCTATGATTATTTCACCGTCAATACCTGATAAATAATCCCCCTGAGTTACCGCTAATTTTAACTTGCTCACCTTCGCTTCTTTTGCGGCATCTACGCCATAAACAATTGCCGAGGCAACATTTTCGGAAGAAGAAGTCATCGCGCCTGTTAATACTCTTGGGGCAAATGCTTGAATGGCTTTGGTGGCGTTAAGTTGTTGATAAAGTGCTGTAGTATCTTCGATATATAAATCTATATCGTTTGCCTCACGAAAACCAAATCGATGAATTTGTCCTTCTCCTAAGAAGGTCTGTGTACTGATTTTTACCATGGTCTCTACCATGCCTCTGACAAAAGCATCGGTAAATAAAATAGCAGCCAAGCTGCATGAAATCAGTAATACCGTTAATAAGGTTCTTCGGGTATTTCTAAAAATACTGCGTTTGGCTAAACGAGCAATTAACGTGTTTTGACTGCTGTGATTATAGGTCGAGTTCGGTTTATTGAAAGTAGCCGATGAAGCTGTATTATCAAGTTTAGAGGCATTGGAAGATTCAGGTGTTTGTATTGCCATAATAATATTTAAACCGCCTGTAATGCTTTTAACGGCGATATTTTAGCAGCCCTAATCGCAGGAATAAAACTGACGATTAGCGTGCTACTAATCACAACAATTGAGGGTAATAACACTACAAACCAACTTACTTCACCTAACATGGTATCGAATGTAATTCCGCCCATATCTATTGGCTCAGGCATAGAGAGACCAACACCAGCTAGCCAAAAACAAACAGGTAACGAGAGTACCAATCCAAGTAGACAACTGATAATAGCCAGCACAAAAGACTCTAACATTATCAAGGTAAAAACCGCTAATGGTCGAGTACCAATAGCCTTCAATACGCCAAACTCGCGGGTTCGCTCCATAGTGCCCATTAAAATGGTATTTAATACGCCTATTGAGACGATAAATATTATAATGCCCATAGAAACATAACTGCCTTTTTTATCCGCTTGCATACTCTTATAAAAAGAGGATTCAACCACTTGCCATGGATCTACACTTAAGCTTTCATTTTTAAGCGCTGATTGAGTTGTAGCCGCAAATTCCCTTGCTTGGTTTTGATTAGATAAAATTAACGCTAATTCATGAACTTTTCTGGTATCACTTGCCATTGATAAAAACTCTCGAATGGCCGTCAAGCTAATATAAACATTCATACGTTCATAGGAGCTAGCATCACCGACAATAGCAACAACATTAAAAATATCATTGGCGATAGAGCCGTCAATGCCTTGAGAAATGAGTACCAGTTCGTCACCAACGCTAAGCTGTAAGTTTTTAGCTAGGCTAAAGCCGATCATGGCAGGGAAATAGCCAGCCTTATGCCGAGATCTTGTTAAGTACAGTCCCTCGTTAACTTTATTTTCCAAACGTGTGGTTTTAGCTTCTCGTTCGGGATCAATACCAACAACCTGAGCTGGAAAGGTTTTATTCTTACCGTAAGCTAAAGAAGGGCTATAAATGCGTGGTGCAACACCTAATACCAGTGTTTGCTGCTCTAATTGAGTAATGATCTCATCAGCATGATTGATCGTTTTATAGAGAGAAGGGCGTTCTAGATAATTTTCTTTATGAATTTGTACATGCCCGGTGTGATCTTGGGTAAATATATTAATGATATTGCTATAACTTCCTTCTGACATAGACAGAGTTAGGCAAAGTAAAAAAAAGCCGCCTCCCATACTCAATAGCGTTAATAATGAGCGGCGTCGATTACGTAAGATGTTCCTAAAGGCAAGTTTTATTATCAGCATAGGTATTTACATTGATCGTTATAAAATAAGAGCAAAATATATATATAAAACGATTAAAAACGCGTTTGTAAATTGCGTAACGTGAACACATTATCACCCAAATCAATATCAAATTCGGCTTCAACGTATTCAATAACCGTTTTATGTCCTTTTTTATTTAATGGCATCATCGTCATAACCGCTGGCATTTTTTTACCTGAAAAATCCCTTATATTACTAAAGACCATAGTGCGTACCTTTGCACCTTTTTCGTTGTAATAACTCTGCTCCAACGGTAATAATGTTTTTTGATTAACGATGAACTCAATTTTGCCCCAAACCGTCACCGTTTCTTTTTTCGGAACTAAGGTTAGACGATAATTTTCACCTTCAATACTTTTAGATACTTGGTATTCTTCAACCAATGAAACTTCACGCACCAAGTCATCATTAGTAAAATCAGACCCCATCCAAGATCCCATCATCATTGATGGTGGCACTTTAATAACCTTGTTAATTTTAGGAAAGAAATTCCACATCTCCTTATCTTTTTTTAAGGTCGCCACACCACGATCTTTCCTTGGTGATAATACCCGAATAAAAGTATCGTCCATGCCTATGGTCCAACTCTTCATTGCTAAGGTGCGCTGCCAATTAGGCGTGATAATTTGCATTTTCATCATTGCAATGGAGCTTTTAGAGCGAAATAACTCGTCCATTTTTTTTAATAAAGTGGCGGAATCATCATCGGCGAAACATGAGTAACTTGGTAAATAGACAACCAGTGAAAAGAGTACGGATAAGATAAACTTCAACATAAACTAATCCTTAATATTATTTGTAGCTATATAAATTAATACCAATTCCATTAAATTTATTCCCAGCTCAGAGCTATAACAGAAGAGTTATAATAAACAAAATTTTTGCTGGTATAGTCATTCTATATC
>ERZ1027208.687-NODE-687-length-12249-cov-7.167869_pt1 | contig 12249 bp, 10 predicted proteins | sample MGYA00520867_ERZ1027208 | MGnify/ENA primary metagenome ERZ1027208 (study PRJEB33311, sample SAMEA4378413) | marine metagenome | biome: Marine biome; feature: Fjord; material: Water | collected 2014-07-20T08:00:00Z/2014-07-... | depth 75 m ...
CACGGATACTTAGCCGCAGTGTTTGCGCCAACCCCAGGCGAAGACGGTGAGGGTTTTACCGCTCTGATGGCAATGAGCGCGTTTGTTGAAACTAACGGCAAACAAAAGACGGCTCGCCTCAATGATAGTCAGTTTTATATTTTACCGTCGGTTAGTTTAGCGCTGAAGGACTTGGTTAGGGAGGACGTCGGCGGGCGCTACGTGGTTCCTGCTGATCGCGTTTACGTACAGCTGCGCCAGCAGTTTGGTGCCGAACACGTTGAGAAATACGAAAAGAAGAAGGCCTATCTGTGCCGTCTCTACGGGGTACTTCGAGGAAGATCTGACGCCGTATCTGAGCGTGAAGCGATGAACGCAGCTCGCGCGTTTTCACGCTTTATGGCTTACAAGCCAATCAAAGGTATTGACGAGTTTGTTGCCTCTGAAGTGCTTGAATCGAGAGATCTTGGTGAAGCAATTCGCGATGTGTCTACGATGCTTAAGCGTATTCACGCAATGGAGAGCGACGCTAAGCAGCTACGAGATTCCACCGAACGGTTGCAGTCTGGTCGCGATCAAGCCGACCGCTATATAGAGCAGTGGTTAGAACAGCAATTACTGCATTTTAGTTTGGCGCGTCGCCGTTATAGTGACGGCCAAAGTCGCTACCTAAAGCAAAAGCAACATCAACAAGATCTGCGAGATCAGCTGCAAGGTAACGAGCATGATCGCGAGCTGAGCGAGGCGCGTGGGCGAGAACTACAGGAACGGCTTTTGGAGCTTGAGTTAGCGCGTTTACAAGTTCCTGCGCTGCGCGACAAAGATCAGCTTGAGCAGCAAGTTAGACAGCTGGACGAAAGTCTACGGCAGTCGGTGCCGGCCATTCTGACTCAAGACCAACAGTTGCAACGCAACCGGCAGGCGGCAAAAAGTATTGTTCGCGCCATCTCGCAAACCTCGTTGTCTTTGGCTGTAGGTGCACTGGCGGATAAGAAACTGATCAAGGCCGCTCAACAACTCGCTCAAGAGCAGACAGGGCTCGACTTTCAATCGCTGTTTAATCGTGACTGGATTGATATATCCCCGCTCGAATCGCACCTAGATGAAGCGTTATCGCAGCAACAGCAGCACAATCACTTTGCGGGTCTATGGGCAGATACCTCATCATCTGATGTGAGCTTGCGCGACTTATTGGCGCAAGAGCGCGATAAACGCCGTCAAAGCTCAGATAAACTCAAGAAGCAGTCACTGCAAAAAGACGCAGAAATACAGCTGTTGAGTCAAAGTCGTTCGATTTACCCCGGCTATGTGAAGGCAGCTCTCGAGTTGTTGAGCCGAGAGCTGCCAGCGGCGGACGCGCGTGTTTTGTGCGACTACGTCGAAGTGCATGAGCCGCAATGGCAATCCTCAATCGAAGGGTATATTGGCGGTGCAAGATTCGGCATTATCGTCGACGAAGATTGGGAGGCGGAGGCTATTCGGCTGCTTCGTAATCACTCTGGCGGTAGTCGTGCGAGAATTATTCAAGGGTACAAAGCTCGCAAGGACTGCGACAAGCTCAGTGCCTTGGCGAATGACTCCATTATTCACGCCATGTCGTTTTCTCATGCCACCGCGCAAGCTTACCTGACTGCCAGTTATGGTCAGGTGCAGCGAGTGGATTCAGCCAGAGATTTAAAATCAACGCGTCGAGGCCTGACCCGCGATTGCATGGGCTCCGGTAACTACGCCATGTTTCGCTGCGATATCAATGATAGCGAGTTGGTGTTTGGGCAGGCGGCGCGGGAAAAGGCCTTGCTAGCCACACAGCAGCAGTTGGCTAGCATCACCAAAGAATGGCAGCAGGCGTCTGACTATGCCAATGAGTGTCATCTACTATTGCAGTCGGTCGATCAACTCAAAGAAGTGAGTTATGCGCAGCAACTGACCGATATGTTGACTATTCAGCGAAAACTGACCAATGCCGAGCGCAGCCTGAAAGATCTCGATTTATCGGATTTCGACGAAGTCGAAAAACAGCTCGAAGAGGTCAAGCGAAGTAGAGGCGAGCAGGCCGAGCGATTAAAACAGCTGGCTGATGAGCAGATTTCAGTTCGGGCAGATTTGAAAGGGCTTGATCGTTTGTGTGAGCGTCTATCGACAGAACAAGAAGACTTTCTCGATCAGGTTGACGATGCTGAGGATAACTTGCGTAGCCTTGCTGGTGTCTGGGCTGATTTTGACGTCGATGCCGCGCTATCGAGGGCAGAAGATTTAGTGGTCACTCACGCCAGTCAGTATTTCGAGGCGTCGGCCGACACTCTATCTTCTGAATTGAATGCGTGTTTACACAGTCTAAAAAATAAGGTGTTAGAGCACAATCAACTCTGCAACGGCGCAGATGCGGTGGCCTTCGAGGTTAACTTTGGCGATGCGCTAGGTCGAGCGAATTTCAAGGCGATCTGCGACCTACAGCGCCAGCTCGACACGCTCTACAATCGTTACAAAAACAATATTTTGGCCAAGCGTTACGAAGAGTTGTCGAGTTTAAGAGAGAGCTTCAATAACGCCTTTGTCACCAATCTTTGTCACTCTATCTATCAGGCCATCAACGATGGCGACAAGACCCTGATGTCATTGAATGACGAGTTGCAACATCATCGTTTTGGTGCCGATCGCGAGAGCTTTGAGTTTGGTTGGGATTGGGTGCCTGAATTCAAAGAGTACTGGCAGTTCTTTAAGGCTGTCATCGATAACCCAGCACTGGGTGATGGTGAAACCTTATTTGAGATGAAGTTGTCCTCCAAGCATCAGCAAGTGCGTGAGCGCCTAATGGCTATGCTGCTCGACGAGGACGAGGCAAAAGCGCTGCGTGAACTGGCCCGAATTGCCGATTATCGCAACTATCGCCACTATGAAATTTACAAAAAACCAGAGGGCAAGGATCCAATCGCGCTCAGTCAATACGGAACCGGCTCCGGCGGCCAGTTGGAAACACCAGCCTACATCATTCGAAGCGCGGCGATCACCTCAGCCTTTCGATTTAACGATGGCAAATCCCATTTGCGAATGGTCTTGGTGGATGAAGCTTTTTCCAAGATGGATGAACACAGATCGAAGGAAGTTATCAACTACCTCACCGAAAGTTTGGGTCTGCAGCTAATGTTTATTATGCCATCGAGCAAGTCTGGTCCGTTTATGGATTTGATCAGTAATCAATTTGTTTTTAGCAAGGTGCCAACCGCTCAATCTGTGGGTGAGTTAAACACCCGCGTTCTGGTTGATCGCCAGCAGTGTGATAAAGACAAGATTGCACAATTAATGGCGAATCATCGTCGCACCATTCGCCAGCAGGCATCACTCGATTTTTTGGAGGAAATAGAGTAACCGCGTTTTACGTGGTTACTTAACGTTAAGTTTATGTCTAGAGTAAATTCTCAGAGCTTTCAGGATGCTTTCTATCGACTCAGATCGAATAAGGCATTTGAGTTATTTGTTATTGCGATTATCGTATTTTCAGCGCTGGTCATTGGCGTGAAGACCTATCCGCTACCGGCGGGGTTGGTCAGCGCGATAACCGTTATGGATTGGATGATTACGGTTATATTTTTGTTTGAAATTGTGGTTCGCTTTTTAGGCGAGCCCAATAAATTGCGTTTCTTTCATAGCGCATGGAATGTGTTCGATACGTTAATAGTCGTGGTCAGCCTAGTACCCATCGAAAATAGTGAAATGGCTCTGGTTGGCCGGCTGGTGCGTATATTTCGTGTGCTTCGAATGGTGTCTATCATACCCGAGTTACGGATGTTGCTTAACTCACTGCTCAAGGCTCTGCCGCAACTGGGCTATGTCATGCTGATGATGTTTATTATTTTTTACATCTACGCGGCCGTAGGCAGTACTTTTTTTGCGCCAATTAATGAAGACCTCTGGGGCGATATTGCGCTGAGCCTTTTGACGCTGTTTCGGGTCATGACGTTCGAGGATTGGACGGACGTGATGTACGAAACCATGGAGGTTTATCCACTCAGTTGGTTCTTTTATCTTTCGTTCATTTTCTTCACTGCGTTTGCCTTTTTGAATATGATTATTGGCATCGTGGTGAATGTGCTAGAAGAGGAGCACCAGCGCGTCGCGACCGAGGAAGCCGCTGCCGCAGGGGAGCCGACCCTTAAAGAGCTGAGGAACGAAATTCGTGAGCTGAAAGAGCTGTTGCTAGACAAGGCTCAGCGCTAATTCACTGAGCCTCGAGAGCATGAATCGGGCCCATCTTTTAAGTTATTGCAGGTCGATGGTTCTTCGCTGCTGGTCGCCGTTCATACCATCGTAAGGTAAGGTGATGGTCAGAACTCCATTGTGATAATTGGCGTCGTTATCAGATGGCTTTAAGCGATTGCCGGTCAGCGATACGCGCCGCTCGAACTTACCGTAGGCGATCTCACTGGTAATCTGTTGGCTAGGTTGTAAGTAGCGCTCTGGCTTGGTTTTGCTGCCCGATACAATCAGCTCATTTCCCTCTACCGCAATGACTATGGTATTGGCGTCTAGGCCGGGGATTTCCATAGAGACCACTAAGTCCTCTTCAACCTCAAGCATATCGACTGGAATCAAGCTCCACTGAGGGTGAGGCTCTTTTCCATTCATGGTGGCGCGCTCTTCATCGGAATCAGCGATTGGCTGAAAAGGCGTAAGGGCATGATTGTTACGCTGTTCCAAATGATGAAACTGATCGGCAAGGCTGTGCCATGCGTATTGAGCTTCATCTTTAAAGCGGCTTAAGATCTCTTGTGCATTCATTGACACTCCCTCCTAAAAGAAACAATTGATTGATCTGATACGATCTCACAAGTGTGCATTAAGGATAGACCCGAACTGAGTGGTGCCGCAGCGTTGTTAGGATGCATTGTTTCTTAAGCTCGGGCTGTTGATTACTCAATAGGCTAACGAGCGGTAGTTGGCGCTGAATGCTACCTTTGTGGCTGGCTTGCGTTGTAACACAAGAGCGAGTTTAGGTTCGGAGCGAGACGCAAAAGGAAGGTCGAGAGGCGAGCGCCCGATTTCGGGCGCCAAATTCTTAGGGCTTTGTATAGCGCCAGCAGTTATCAATCATGGTCATACGATGATGTTTTCCTTCGGCTTGGTGGTCGCCGTCAGCGTAACCTGGGTCATCTTGATAGAGTACGCTCACGGTCTTGTCGTGAAACACCATGTTAGGGAAAAATCTAGGTGGTGTACGACCTTGAATAGCATGCCTTGCCTCTTCAATCGAGTTGAATTCGGCTAGCTCTAAGAGTGTGAGGTAGGTCGGAGGTAAGATATGTAGCGCTTGCGCTCGATGTTTGTCGATGGCCTGCTGCGGAGACAGCCATTGGTACTCAACAATTTCTCCGTCATCGACGGTAACTGAACAGTCTTTGTCTACATTGCCCAACAGAAACCAAGTGGAGAAGCGTTTCTTTTCCGCCACAGGAGTTGTCCAGTGCGAGTACTCAAGAAATTGAGCCGAATCCAGAGTGAGGCCGGCTTCTTCATGACTCTCGCGAGCAGCTGCAACTCGCGCCGCGGGTAGCGAGTCTAGGTTGGATGTCTGGGCCTTCTCGCCATCCGCCGGATCTATTCTTCCGCCGGCAAATACCCACGCGCCGCCAGCAAATTTGATTGCCTTCGCGCGCAGTAGCAGTAGTACCTCAAACCCTTGATCGGCAGGTCTTAATAAAATGACCGTTGAAGCGGGGTTGGCTGGAGCAATACTGGTCGTTTGGTCAGCCATAACAGAATCCTTTTCTCATTATTATTTTAACCCTCAGTCTGGCGTTGTTGGCGCTAGGCCACAAGAGGCAAAGATGACAAACTGATCGTCGAAAACTGACACTATTGATTGCCGTGCGACATCAATGTTTAGCCTTCTTTTAGCAGCGTTATCTGACGCTGCGGGAAAGGAATATCAATATCGTTATCCTTTAGGGTTTTGTAGATAACCGCATTGACTTGATGGCGAAAGGTGAAAAAGGACTCCGTCGGTAACCATACCCGCACACCGAGCTGTACCGCGCTGTCTGCAAATGATTCTATGCCCACTTGCGGCGCTTTGTCTTGGCAAATCTCGCTCATTTTGGCGAGAGCCATTTGGATGTGCTTAATCGCAAGATCGGCATCTTCGTGATAGGCGATACCGATACTGGTTTCAGCCAAAGTATTTTTGAATGAATTGTGAATCACTTCGCCGACGATATGCTTATTGGGAATGTTGATCTCGGTTTCGTCTTCGTTACTGAGGATTGTATAGGCGAGATGAACTTCTTTAACCAGTCCTGACACTCCTTGAACGCTGATGGTATCGCCGACTACAAACGGGCGGGTTAAGATGATGTTCAAGCCCGCGCCATAGTTGGATACTAATCCTTGAACGGCCAAGCCTGCACCGAGAGACAGGGCGCCAATAGCGGCTAAGAACGGCGTCACACTGATGCCGACTTTACCCAATGAGATAATAGCAACCATCACCACAACCAGTATTTTTGCGGTTGATGCGATGAATCGGCTGAGGGTTATGTCGAGTCCTTTCTTTTCGCACAGGCTTAATACTAGGTTGCCGATCTTGCGAGCGACCAGCATGCCAAGTAACAAAATGAGCACAGCGCCTAAGATTTGGAAACTGTAATTGACAAAAAACTCGATGATCAAATTGTAGATTGCAGAGGCTTGGTCGAGCTCTGCTTTTAGGTTCTCTTCCATATCAGTTTTAAGTCCTAGTGCGACAGGTTTGTTACTAACCGCCGATGCCCCGAGAGAGGGTCGGCGGCTAATTATGGAAGATATTTTAGCAGATTTTGTAGAGGGAACCTAAATGATCGGTCAGTCAGCAAGCTCTGTTTGCCCTGATAATCACTTGTCGAAGTCTAGGCGCGTTGCAGTAACGAGCCTAAAATCCTAGTGATGTCTCTAAGCGAGTTACAAGGTTCAACGATAGAACAATGAGGAGCATATTCGCTCATAACGGAATCGCCGGTATTCCAGCTGTAACGCCCTTCAGGATTAAGCCATAGCACCCGCTGGCTGCGTTTATACACCTCTGCCCAAATCTCAGACTTCGCGTCGCCGTTATTGTTGCGCGCATCGCCAAGCATGATAACCGTGGTTTTGTTGTCGATGTCTTTTAGTGCGAGCTGCTTGAAATCATCAAGAGCGACACCGTAGTCGGTAGGGCGATTCGCCCACTCATCCATGATTTTGGCGATAGCGACTTCGATCTCATCTTTATCGAAACTGTCTGTCACCTCTCCAAGATCAGAGGCAAATACAAATGAACGAACCCGCGGCATGACGTCTTGCAGGCTGTAGAGAAACAACAACAGAAACCTTGCGACCCGACTTACCGAGCCGCTGACATCACACAGAACCATCACTTTAGGCCGATCGACCTTTGTTGACTTCCATTTGGTATGGAACAGAAATCCGTCATAGGCGGCGTTGGCGGCGATGGTCTTTCGTACATCCAATAGACCGCGTTTTGTAACTCGGCGGCGGCGACTGTGGAGTGTGGCAAGGCGTTTTGCGGCTTTTTGTACCAACCGGGTCATCTGTTGCTGGTGGCTGTGATCGACGTTGGTGAGTTTGATTTTCTGTAAGTTACTCTCTCGAAGTTGTTCGCCAGACTTTTTGGTGAACAGTAAATACTGTTGCTCTACGTAATCGCCGATTTGTTCGCGCAGGCGCGTTCTTGCTTGGCGCACTGATTCGACCAGGGCTAGATTGCCGTCATCTTGTGCTAACTCGGCAAGCTCCTGATTGAGCTGTTGATCGCCCAGTTGTTGCATTATTCGAAAGCTAACCTGCGCCTTCTGGGTGAATAATTGCATTTCGCTGGCGCCTTGAGCTTGTCCCGCTGAGGCAATGGCGATCTGGAGGGCTGACTGGTCATCGTCGAGCAGTTGTTGGCCGAGCGGTGATTGCATCAATTGCCCCGCATCAGAATCTTCGGCAGCATCAGTTTCACCGCTGTCAGAGACTTGACTATTGTTTTGCTCCTCTAGCGTGTCTGAATCTTTTGCGTCTAATTCAGCTTGCGAGTCGTCTTCTTGCTCCGCGTCGCTGTTCTCAGTAGCAACCTGCAGTTGAAAGTACTGATCGAAGAGCTCTTCGAGTTGGGCTCGATGCTGAAGGCTTTTCGCCAGCGTTAGCGATAGTGTGGTTTTCAGAGTTTGGGGGTTGTCGAGGCCGACCAGCTGCGTTGCTTGCAACGCATCAAGAGTTTCGGCCGGTGATACCGGCAGCCCGTGATGGCGCAAAGCGTGGATAAAATCCCCAATTACCTTTTGCATAAGATAACCCTAATGCCTTGCTGATTTACGCATGTTGCTGAGCAATTGATTGATTTCTGGCTCAACGATTTCTATGTCGTCCTGAAACTTCAGCAATAGGTTGAGCGTTGTCTCTACCCATTCTCTATTAAGTTCGTCAACGTTGAGCAGAAGTAGCGCTCGGGCCCAATCTATACTCTCGCTGACTGCGGGTACCTTCTTTAACGCCAGTTGGCGCAGTTCCTTAACGAAACCAACGAGTTGGTCTCTAAGCTCATCACCGAGTTCTGGCACCTGCGAGGCAATAATTTTCTGTTCGAGCTTGGGGTCTGGAAAGGGTATGTAGAGATGCAGGCAGCGTCGTTTTAGGGCGTCGCCCAATTCGCGAGTGTTGTTACTGGTGAGCATCACGATAGGGCGCGAAGTTGCTTTGATGGTTCCGATTTCGGGAATCGAGACTTGATATTCAGACAGTAGCTCGAGCAAAAATGCTTCAAACTCTTGATCCGCCTTGTCGATTTCATCGATCAGTAAAATCGCCCCATCAGGCTCTTTCAGCGCTTGTAGCAGCGGCCGCGTTTCGAGGAATTCTTCAGAGTAGAATATGTCGCCAAATTGATGCAGCCGTTCGACCGATTCGTCCAGCCCTTTGGCGCCTTTCATTACGTCACCAAGCTGATCTTTAAGAAGCTGGGTGTAGAGTAATTGTTTGCCATATTTCCATTCGTATAGCGCTTTGGCCTCATCGAGCCCCTCATAGCACTGCATCCGAATCAAAGGTGCCGATAGGTACTCGGCGGTCTTTTTGGCAAGTTCGGTCTTGCCAACGCCGGGTGGCCCCTCGATCAGTATGGGTTTTTGTAACTGGCACGCCAAATAGACGGCAGTTGCGATCGCATCGCTACAGATGTACCCCAATTTTTCGAAGTTATTACGAATTTCTTCGGGCGAGCGAATTTTGTTTTTGTGCTTGATGATCAAAGCAATAATCCTTGCTGTGAAACGTTGAGTTATCCTACTGTTTTTACGCATAAAAGTCAGAGAGGAAACAGGCCAAAGGAGCGGTCTAATCGTCCGAACTTGCCTTTTGACGTGCTAGGGCAGGATGCTAGCGGGTTAGTCCGCCCATCGCTAATCCGGCTACGCCAGTGCTTATAGATACATTTGTTAAAGAATCAACTAAACTTAGCCCATTCTGTGTTGTCTCATGGATAGAGGTAGCTGGCACTGCACAGAGGCTGTAGGCGCTTGGCGGCTAAAGGAACTTAGGTTATCTAGGGATTTTTCAATTGATTAAAGTAATTGGAAAGCAGGGCGTATTGCTCACGGATCAAGAATTTCAATGCTACGGGCTCGCCAAACATCTTCGGCGCAGGGCTCTACTACGTACGCTATTGGCAATCTACCGAATTGTTTGGCCTGAGATTCTCGACAGCATAGAGTGGTCTTCGACGGCGTGGCGCCGAGCGTTGCAATTGTTGTTGCTTGGCTTGCTGTGGCCATTGGTGGCATTGTGGGGGCTCAGCGTATATCTGCTTGCAGCGATCAAATTTCCGTTCAAGTATCTGCAAACCTGGCTGGTACCGGTAAATCTCAGGGCGCCTGGTGAAAAAACCCTCACGGGTATCCACAACGCGTTTGGCCCCGCCCTTGAACTCGATCAAGCCGATTATATCGAGTGCATCGACGGCTGGGTGTTAATTTTATTTGGCGCTACTGCGGCACTGGACAAAAATCTAAGCATCTACTTGTTGCAAGTATCATCCGAGCGCAAAGACATTGACCCTCGTACCGGTAAGGTGGCGGAGGGGTTACGCAGTAATTTGAGTGTTGCTCGTGATTATTTGAGCCGTGACCTCGGGCACTACTTATCGAGCGATCACAGTCGCCGCAGCAACTATCGACAATCCTCCTAAGATCCGGGCCTGTATTGTCATGTGATGCTTCTAGCGGCTCGCAATTAGCTTGCCTATTCGTCTACGTGGTATGGTGATTTTGGCAGAAGATGAACAATGAGTGCACTGGCCTCAGTGTAAATCTTATCAACATTAGGCATCAGACCCACTTTCATTCGACGCGACAGCATGGTTACCGGAAACAAGCACTCTTGAGTTTCGGGAACGCAGGCGGCTCGGCTTCGGCCATAGCGATCAACATAATGTTTCCATTCAAGCCCCAGCTCATTCACCATGACATTCCCGAGAACCACGCCAAGTGCTTGCTGGGTCAACTCATCATCTTTTTCGATTAGGCCGCGGTGGATGACTCGCTGTAGGGTTTGGATGTCGCGTTTATCACCGTGAACTTGCAGCCCCAGCCCGATTCTTGTCATTTCGTCGATTTTCTCAACCTGCTCATTGAGGTGGTTCTTATCAAACCAGTTAAGTTCTTCGACAAGCACCACATTATTTTCTGCGTAGCTATTATTGATTGCGAGTAAGGCGGTTAAAAAACAGGCAAAGCGAGTCATCGATATCAATTCCAGTGAATTCAGAAGAAAGGGATTATAACTAAGATAGAAAGCTGTGGGCATTCTCTGTTAGGCGATTATAATGCCTATCTCAACGATAAACCGCATCTAGGAGTAGTAATGGCCCTCAGTCACTGTATCGCCCACGGGATTCGTCGTAACGGCACAGAAGCACCGGTTGAATTGTCTTTGCGAGAAAATGAGCTGGCGTCAACGGGCTATCTCGAAGAGCTGGTCAGAGAGCTTAAGCACGCCTATGTGGGTAGGGCAGGTAAGCAGTATGGGCAGTTTCATCACGACTTATCCATCTCTTTAGTTGGCCAGTGGTTGCGCGAGTTTAGAGAAAAGAAAATCACCTTCGAGCGCTTCACGTGCAAGGCAACTGAACATCTACAGTCGCTTTTGACCGAGACGGATGTGGTTTTGGATGGGCATCTGCTGTTTGCCCTTGAGTCTTTAGCGGATGCCGACTCGCTCTACGTGTTTTTGGTGCTGCACAATGAGGGGATCTATCTAGATGGCGAGTTGAATATTCAAACCTCCCGTCACCTTGATGTAAAGGGCGTGATGGTCGGTGCGAAGATCGATATTACCGCATGGTTGAGCGAAGACGATTCAAGCTTTCTGAATGTTCTCAAGGCCCGAGGTGACAAAGATCTTACCGATCAGTTCTGGAAATGGATCGGATTTGCCGATCAGCGCGATATCGCGGCGGAGACTACTGCGTTCTTGGATGTGGTCTCGGCCTATAGCGACACACTGCAAGAAGAAGATGCTAATGTGTATCGAAACAAGGTCATCGATTACTGTCTCGAGCAAGACAAAAGGGGGGAGCCGGTCGTTATTCGCGATTTATCGGAACACGTAAACGACGAAGAGCCGCAGCGATTTTCTCAGTTTATTGAGAAAAAACAAGAGCAAGCGCCGCAGCAGCTGATCCCAGATCGTCGCCAGTTAAAGCAATATGTAAGAATCAGTGGCCGCAATGAATTATTGAGTATGAGCTTTGCCGCCGACTGTCTCGGTGAAACGATTGTCTACGACAAAGACAGCGATAGCTTAACGATCCGAAATATCCCAGGGCCACTTAAGTTGCGGTTAATAAAACATATGCAAAAATTGGTCGAGACAGAGGGTTAGATTTTTTCGATCTGACGCTATCGATCTGTCGACGCGCAGTTTCAGAATCAGAAAGTTTTGGAACTTTGACATTCTGAACTAAAGATCACGATCCGTGAATTTGTTAGATAAAGAGAGTTTTGATGAGTAAAATTTGGTTAATACCAGTGTTGGTGCTCTTTTTAATCAGTGGTTGGTTTCACTACCAGGCTCAATTGCAGATTCTCGAGCTGCAGCAGGCCAACCTTGCGATGCATAAACAAATGGTTGGTGTGGGCGAGCAGTTGGCGGGAGTCACTGCGGCTGTCGCTTATAAACATCTGACGCTGCCGACCAAGAGGTTAGTGTAGAACTGAGTGGCCGCGGTATCAGGACAACAACAACAGAAGACAGACGCCAGGA
>ERZ1027208.688-NODE-688-length-12227-cov-16.297075_pt1 | contig 12227 bp, 12 predicted proteins | sample MGYA00520867_ERZ1027208 | MGnify/ENA primary metagenome ERZ1027208 (study PRJEB33311, sample SAMEA4378413) | marine metagenome | biome: Marine biome; feature: Fjord; material: Water | collected 2014-07-20T08:00:00Z/2014-07-... | depth 75 m ...
TTTGTTCTTCTTTGTATCTGTCTTTTTGTTTCTGGCTTTTTTATGTGTATTGTTTGTTTGTTTACTAATCTGTGTACATACGGATTGATACTATGCTCTTCGGCAGTCGTGTCCAAATGTGTAATAAGGACAAGCTTATATTTTAGAGGCATTAAAGTCAAATTATATTGCTCCATATGGAAAGAATATAGATTTTTTTGAAAACGACATAGAAAATTATCTTGGAAAGCATTTAAATGTTGTATGCCTATCTTCCGGTACAGCTGCAATACATTTAGCATTATTACAATTAGGCATAAAAAAAGAAGACGATGTACTATGTCAAAGCTTTACATTTTGTGCTTCTGCAAATCCAATTACATATTTAGGCGCAAACCCTATTTTCATTGATAGTGAAAGTGAGACATGGAATATGTCCCCTAAATTTCTTGAAGAAGCAATTTTAGATAGATTACGAATAGGAAAAAAACCTAAAGCAATAATTTGTGTGCATACTTATGGTATGCCAGCAAAGATTGATGAAATAATGAGAATTTCTAAAAACTATGAAATACCTTTAATTGAAGATGCAGCAGAAGCATTAGGGTCAAAATATAAAGATAAGAGATGTGGGACATTTGGAGATTTTTCAATTTTGTCATTTAATGGGAATAAAATCATAACTACATCAAGCGGAGGTGCATTAATATGTAAAACTAAAAAAGAAAAAGAAAAAACTATTTATTATTCAACTCAAGCCAAAGATGATAAAAGGCATTATGAACATTCTGAAGTTGGATTTAATTATAGAATGAGTAATGTTCTTGCTGGAATAGGCCGAGGACAAATGGAAGTCCTAAACGAAAGAGTTCAGCAGCGTCAGGACAATCATTTGTTTTATAATTCATTATTCAGTAACTCAAAAAAGCTAAGATTATTTAATGAGCCAAATAAAGATTTTAATTCTAATCACTGGCTTAACTGTATAACTATAAACGAAGATGCTGGTTTTACTAATTATGATATAATTCATCATCTTGAAAAGAATAATATAGAATCCAGACCACTTTGGAAGCCAATGCATATGCAGCCTGTTTATAACAATGCTATTTTTTATGGTGAAAACATTTCCGAAAAATTATTTTCTAAAGGACTTTGTTTACCCTCAGGATCTAATATAACCAAGGATGAAAAAAAAAGGATTGCAGAATTATTAGATAAGTTTATATAACCTTATTTTAAAAAATAGATTGATATTAAATATATAATACAAAGCTTTAAAAAAGATAGCTTAATGTGCTTCTCTAAGCAGTTTATTTTATATTTGTCACAAAATTTATGGACACTGTTTAAAATCTATATAGTGATAAATTTATATAATTATTAAAAATGAAAATAGCAGTAATAGGAACAGGGTATGTAGGTTTAGTTACAGGAACATGTTTAGCAGAAACAGGAAATGATGTACTTTGTATAGATATAGATGAAAATAAGGTGGAAAAAATGCAACAAGGTGTCGTGCCTATTTACGAGCCACATCTAGACGTGTTGTTTGATAGGAATATAAAAGCAGGTCGTTTAAAGTTTTCTACATCATTAGAAGAAGGTTTAGAACACGGAGACATTATTTTTTTAGCACTACCAACACCCGAAGATGAAGACGGATCTGCAGATTTAAAATATATTCTTGGAGTTTCAGATGACATTGGTAAAATCATAACAGATTATAAAGTAATAGTAGATAAGAGCACTGTACCAGTTGGTACATCAGATAGAGTAAAAGAAGCAATAGCAAAAAATGCAACAGTAGATTTTGACGTGGTTTCAAATCCTGAATTTTTAAGAGAAGGTTTTGCTGTAGATGATTTTTTAAAACCAGAACGAATTGTAATAGGTTCTAGTAGTGAAAAAGCAACAAAATTAATGGAAAAGCTTTATAAGCCTTATGTTAGATCCGGAAATCCAATAATTGTAATGGATGAAAAGTCGGCGGAGCTTACTAAATACGCTTCAAATTCTTTTTTAGCAGCAAAAATTACTTTTATGAATGAGATTGCTAACTTTTGTGAAAAAGTTGGAGCAGATGTTGATAAAGTAAGAATAGGTATGGGTACAGACTCAAGAATAGGTAAGAGATTCTTGTTTCCCGGAATAGGTTATGGCGGATCTTGTTTCCCAAAAGATGTTAAGGCATTGCATAAATCAGGCAAAGACAACAATTATAATTTTAAAATATTAGACGCTGTAATTAATGTAAATGCAAGACAGAAATTAGCGCTTATTCCAAAAATAGAAAATCATTTTGACAACAATTTAAAAGGTAAGAGAATTGCTGTTTGGGGATTAGCATTTAAGCCAGAAACTGACGATATAAGAGAAGCACCGGCTTTATATATGATTGATAATTTATTGGAATCAGGAGCAATAATAACCGCTTTCGATCCAGAAGCTATGCCAAACGTTAAAAGAAAATTAGGTGATAAAATAGAATTTTCTAATAATATGTACGATACTTTACAAAAAGCAGATGCTCTAGTAATTAGTACAGAATGGAGTATTTTTAGAACCCCTAATTTTGATAAGATGAAACAGCTTATGAATAGTTGCGTTATATTTGATGGAAGAAATTTATATGACGTAAAAGATGTTGAAAACGAAGGTTTTAAATACATTTCAATAGGAAGGTAATGAACTCAAAAAAAGTATTAATTACAGGAGCTGCAGGTTTTTTAGGATCACATTTATGTGACCGGTTCATAAAAGAAGGCTTTTCAGTTATTGGAATGGATAATTTCATAACAGGAGACGAAAAAAACATTCAACACCTATTAAATCATTCTAACTTCGGTTTTATAAAGCACGATGTTACAGAGTTTATAAATATTGAAGGAGATTTAGATTATATACTTCATTTTGCATCACCAGCAAGCCCAATAGACTATTTGAAAATCCCAATTCAAACATTAAAAGTAGGCTCCTTAGGAACTCACAATTTATTAGGGTTGGCAAAAGCTAAAAAAGCAAGGTTACTCATTGCATCCACTTCAGAAGTCTATGGCGATCCTTTAGTACACCCACAAACTGAAGAATATTATGGTAATGTTAATACAATAGGTCCAAGAGGTGTTTATGATGAAGCTAAACGTTTTCAGGAATCTATTACAATGGCTTATCATAGATTTCACGGAGTAGAAACTAGAATTGTTCGTATTTTCAATACTTATGGGCCAAGAATGCGACTTAACGACGGACGTGTAATTCCAGCTTTTATGGGGCAAGCGCTTCGAGGTGAGGATTTAACGGTTTTTGGAGATGGTTCTCAAACACGTTCATTTTGTTATGTAGATGATCAGGTTGAAGGAATTTACAGGTTGCTGTTAAGTGATTATTCTAATCCAGTAAACATTGGTAACCCTCACGAAATAACCATAAGAGAATTTGCCGAAGAAATTATAAAGTTAACAGGGACAACTCAAAAAGTAATTTATAAAGAATTACCAATTGATGACCCAATGCAAAGACAGCCAGATATAACTTTGGCTAAAAACCTTTTAGGTTGGGAACCTAAAGTAGATAGAGCTCAAGGGATGAAAATAACTTTTGATTATTTTAAAAATTTAAGTAAGGAAGAACTTTATAGGAGTGAACATAAAGATTTTTCAAGTTTCAATAATAAATAGTTTATGGAGTATAAACGCGGAAGGTATTCGTGGTTATTAAGACCATTTCTAATAGTTTTTGACCTTTGTGTTATTAACATCCTTGCGTTTTATTATTTTAATTTTAACGAACAAAACTTATATTTCTTTTCTTCTGTTTTCCTTAACAACAAACATCTTTTATATATAGTATATTCAATTGTTTTTTGGTTGTTGTCTTCATCCTTGCTTGGCTTTTATAAAGTTTATCGCTATACATCACCATTAAATATTTTATCACTTCTAGTTAAGCAATTATTAGTATTTACTATTCTTGTATTTGCATTTATTGGAGCATTTAGAAGTATAAACATACAGGCATTTGTAACTTTTGAGTACATTGTTGTTTGCTTTTTAATAATAGCCGCTGTAAAATTATTAAGTTATTATGCACTTAAAACATTTAGATCACAACTAAAAGGAAATGTTAGACGTGTAATAATAATTGGTGATAGTTTAGGAGCCAATGAGCTAAAGTCTTTGTTTACGCATAAAAAGGATTTGGGATATCATTTACTAGCCACATTTAGCAATTCAAAAAAAAATGGATTTACTGGTAATATTGAGGATAGTTTTAAATACTTAGAAACACATTCAGGGATTGATGAAATTTACTGTGCGATTGATATTTTAACAGAAAAGCAAGTCAATGATTATGTGAAATATGCGAATCTTAATCATTGTAATATTAAGTTTATTCCTAATACAAAAAAATTATTCACGAAGCGGTTAAAAACAGATTTTTACAATTACCTACCTGTTCTATCCATTCAAGAAGTTGCATTGAATAATGATTTCAATAAACTTATAAAAAGAATATTCGATGTCATTTTCTCTCTGTTCATTATTATATTTATTCTGTCTTGGGTATCAATAATCCTTTTTGTTTTAATAAAACTTGATTCGAAAGGACCTTTCATTTATAAGCATAAACGTAATGGTATAAATTACAAAGAATTTTATTGTTATAAATTTAGGTCTTTAAAAATAATTGAAGAAGTTAAGGGAACCTATGTAAAGCAGGATGACATTAGAGTAACTAGTATTGGTAAATTTTTAAGAAGAACAAGTATCGATGAACTGCCCCAATTTATAAATGTTTTAAAAGGAGAAATGACTGTAGTTGGACCAAGACCACATATGTTATCTTATACTGAAGATTATTCAAAAAAAATAGATAAATACAACTTCATATTTAGACACAATGTTAAGCCTGGCATAACCGGTTTAGCTCAAATAAAAGGGTATAGAGGAGAAATTAAATCTGATGAAGATATTGTAAACCGGATTAAATATGATATTTTCTACATTGAAAATTGGTCTCTGCTTTTAGATGTAAAAATCATTTTTCAAACTATTGCATACATATTTAAAGGTCAAGAAAAAGCCTATTAATAAACAATTTGAAACCACTTGTATCCATAATAACACCGCTTTATAATTCAGAAGCATTTGTAGAAGACACATTGAATAGTGTTATTAATCAAACGTATTCTAATTGGGAATTACTTTTAATAGATGATGGATCACAAGATAAAACCATTAAGATTATTGAAGGCTACATTAAGAAATACCCAAATATAAATTTAATAAAAAATGAAACGAACCTTGGTGCTGCTATTTCCAGGAACAAAGGAATAGAAGCTGCAAAAGGAGATTATATTGCTTTTTTAGATGCCGATGATTTATGGAAACCCACCAAACTTGAAGAACAAGTAAGTTTTATGATTGCTGAAAACTGTGATGTTTGTTTTTCCAGTTATGAGCAAATTAACGAAGCAGGAGAACCATTAAACAGATTAGTTAAAGCATTGCCGGTTTTAAATTATAAAACGTTATTAAAAACTAATTACGTAGGGAATCTTACAGGTGTCTATAATGCTAAAAAATTAGGCAAAATTACGTCGCCTAACCTACGTAAAAGACAAGATTGGTTACTTTGGTTGGCAGCTATAAAAAAATCAGGCAAACCTGCTAAAAGTGTGCAGGAATCTTTGGCATATTATCGTGTTCGGGATAATTCTATGTCTTCTAATAAATTTGAGCTTTTAAAACACAATTATAATGTTTATAGAAAAGGTTTGGGCTTTTCAGTTATAAAATCCATGTATAGGATGATTTTGTTTTTATATGAGCAGTTTTTCGTAAAATCCAAACTTATTGCTTCTACAGATAAGAAGTAAATTGTTTTAATTTTCCGCTTTTAGCTCGCTTTAGTTCTGTTTTTCTTTCCAAAACAACAGATAAATTAGGCTCCAAATACTTTGAGATAGCGTCATTTATGGCTTTAGTCTTTTCTTCGGAAAATACCTTGTCACTTACATAGCTAATTTTAAATATATCTGGTTTTAACTGTTCTATTACAAATTCTTTTACACTTCCATGATCTTCAATTATGGTTTTTGTAACATAGTAAAAGGTTAAGCCTGCCGCTTTTTTTCCACTTGGCAAAACTGCAATATCACTCGTTCTGCCAACCAATTTTTCAAGAATGGGTTTTCTTAGTGTACTTTGTTTTGAAATAATACCAATATCACCCAATTCATATCTTATAAAAGGATGCGCTTTATTATAGAGCGAAGTAATAACAACACGGCCTTCTTCTCCTTTAGGTAAAACATTATTGTTTTCATCAAGAATTTCAACAAATAAATCCTCATTGTTAATTAACCATTTATCATTTGTGTTTTGAAACGCAATCAAGCCTAATTCGGCGGCTCCATATTCGTTTACAATAGGGATTCTAAATTGTTTTTCTAGTAGTTTTTTATCATCTTCAAAAAGCATTTCTGAAGTAACAATACAAACGTTTAAACTCGGGCAAAGTGTTTTTAAAACAATATTTTTTCGTTCTAGAAATTTAGCAAATTGAACAATAGAACTGGTATAACCATTAATGTAATTGAAAGCGGTTGACTTGAATTTATCGAGGTTTTTCTCAAGTTGAGAATCACTCAAATCAAAAACAGAAAATCTAAAACGTTTACTTAAAAAGTCTTTTAAACGTTCTTTATAATAGCCTTTTTTATTTAAAGGAATCCCATAAAAACGAGCTTGTTTAGAGGTGTTAAAGTCTAAATTGTACCAACTGTACTTATCTATAAAACCGCACCAAGTTAAGGCGTGGCAATATTTATCTTTAGCAAATATAAAAGGTGTTCCAGAAGAACCTGATGTTTTATGAACGTGACAATTTTTAATTGAAAAACCCTCAGAAAGTCTATTCATTAAAGGTTGTTGCAAATCTTTTTTGGTCATTATAGGAATGCTGTTCCAATCTTCAACACTAACATTTTTAGCAAATGATTTATAAAAAGGATTGTGCTCTAAATGATGTTTTAAAATAGCTTCTTTTTGAGTTTTTATATAGTTTTCAAATTCAGCATCGTTTAAATCTTGAATTGCTTTATAAGCAATCGTCGCTTCTTTTAAAGGAAAGCCGTTAAGTCGTAAAGAAAGATTAAATAAATTCAAAAGAAAAACAGATAAATATGATTTTGTAAAGTAAATAATTATTTTTGCTCAAACAACTACAACAATGAACATTTTAATTCTTGGTTCTGGCGGAAGAGAACATACAATTGCTTGGAAAATAGCTCAAAGCTCTAAATGCGAAAACCTTTATGTAGCACCAGGAAACTCTGGTACAGCTAAAATAGCGAACAATATTAGTATTAGTGTTACAGATTTTGAAGCCATAAAAGGAGTGGTTTTAGAAAAAGATATTACAATGGTAATTGTTGGTCCAGAAGACCCTTTGGTTTTAGGTGTTCATGATTTCTTTTTAAATGATGATGCACTTAAAAATGTAGCTGTAATTGGTCCTCAAAAAGCAGCTGCAGAATTGGAAGGCAGTAAAGAGTTTGCCAAGCAATTTTTATACAGACATAATATTCCAACTGCAGCTTATAGAAGTTTCAATGCTTCAACAGTAAAAGAAGGTTGTAAGTTTTTAGAAACCCTAAAACCGCCTTATGTTTTAAAAGCAGATGGTTTGGCAGCAGGAAAAGGTGTTGTGATACTAAATGATTTAAAAGAAGCTAAAGCAGAATTAACAGCAATGCTAGTTGATGCAAAATTTGGAGATGCTAGCACAAAAGTAGTTATTGAAGAGTTTTTAGATGGGATTGAGCTAAGTTGTTTTGTCTTAACTGATGGTAAAAATTATAAAATATTACCAACAGCAAAAGACTATAAGCGAATTGGAGAAGGAGACACAGGTTTAAATACTGGTGGTATGGGAGCAGTTTCTCCTGTGCCTTTTGCAAACAATGAGTTTATGTCCAAAATAAAAGAACGCATTGTTATACCAACCATCAACGGTCTTCAAAAAGACAATTTACCATATAAAGGATTTGTTTTTATAGGGTTGATAAAAGTTGAAGAAGAGCCATTTGTTATAGAATATAATGTGCGATTGGGCGATCCAGAAACAGAAGTAGTTTTACCACGTTTAAAAAATGATTTAGTTGAAATCTTTGAAGCGGTTGCCAATCAAACCTTAGATAAAATCAATATTGAAATTGATGAGCGTGCAGCTACAACTGTAATGTTAGTCTCAGGTGGTTATCCTGAAGCTTACGAAAAAGGAAAAGAAATAACTGGTATTGAAAACATTGAAGGATCAATTGCTTTTCACGCTGGATCTCAAATAAAAGATGGTAAAGTAGTAACTTCAGGAGGTCGTGTAATGGCTATTACAAGTTATGGGGAAACGTATCAAGAGGCCATAAAAAAATCTTATCAAAACATAGAAAAACTACATTTTGATAAGATGAATTATCGAAAAGATATTGGATTCGATTTATAGATTAAAGATAAGAGTGTGCACTCACACTTTTATCTTCTTCGTTATTACCACTATGCTTTTTCAACTCTAGCATCCAGTACACAAAGGCAACCATACCAATAATGATGAATAACCAGCTTGCAAAATTTGCTAACCACCAATTATCAAGTTCTAAAGATCTTAATGCATCGTAAGGTGCAAATAAAACGTTTACAAATAAATCTTGGATTGCTTCGAAAAAATCTTTCATAAGATATAGTATATTTACAAAGCAAAAATACAAAAACTGTTAATGATTACAAGTATTTTTAGTAAATCTAAACCAATTAATTTTTTAATTGTTTTTTTCATCTCGCTCTTAGCATTATTATATGCTATTTTTAAGTTAGATGAAACGGGTTTTTCATTCCTTCATATTCTAAAATTAGGACTAGTATTTTTACTTTGTTACAGCTCAATTTTATTGCTCGATTTTATTGTGAGTAAAAACTTTTTGTCGCAAAAAAGCTATTATGAAATATTGCTGTTTAGCTTGTTTTTGTTAACCACACCACAAATATTTTTAAATAAAGATATTGTATTAGCTAACTTTTTTATCTTATTGGCACTAAGGCGTATTGTAAGCCTAAGAACCCAAAAAGGGTTAGAAAAAAAATTATTTGATGCTGCATTTCTAATTGGCTTGGCTAGTCTTATTTATTTTTGGGCTATTTTATTTTTCCCATTTATTTTTGTTGCATTATTGTTTTATTCCGACAATCAATTTAAAGATTGGATTACACCATTTTTAGGGTTATTAACTGTCTTTTTACTAGCTGTTTCCTATTCAATTATAGTTAACAATGATTTTTTTTCCGCGTTAAATTTTCAACCTGAAGTAAGTTTTGATATAAGTAATTATAATTCTGGAAGGAGTATTACAACGATTACTACGGTGCTGTCTTTTGGATTATGGTCTTCCTTATTTTATTTAAGGGATATTAAAAAGAAAATGAAAACGTTTAGGCCATCTTACAAAGTGGTTTTTGCAGCTTCTGTTATTGCAACATTAATAATTATTTTATCGCCAAATAAAAATGGAAGTGAATTTTTATTTTTGTTTGCACCAATTTCAATTATAATTACAAATTACATAGAAACTATTGAAGAGAAATGGTTTAAAGAATTATTTCTTTTAGCATTAATAGTTATACCATTCGTGCTTTTAGTGTTGTAGTTTTTCGCCAAAAGCCAAGTCGCCAGCATCTCCAAGTCCAGGAACGATATAACCTTTATCGTTAAGGTCTTCATCAATTGTCGCAATCCATAATTGTGTGTTTTCTGGAAAATGGTCTTCAATAAAATCTATGCCTTCTTGAGCTCCAATTACAGCGACCAAGTGAATTTCTTTAGGTGTTCCAAAAGGTTTTAATGCTTCAAAAGTAGCTAGTAATGATTGTCCAGTTGCTACCATTGGATCTGCTAATACCAATGTTTTTCCTTCAAGATTTGGGCAAGCTAAATATTCAACTATAATCTCAAAAGTTTCAGGGTTTTTTAAATGATGTCTGTAAGCTGAAATAAAAGCATTTTCAGCTTTATCAAAATAATTTAGTAAGCCATTATGTAAAGGAACTCCAGCTCTTAAAATAGAACAGAGTACAACATCGTCTTCAAACAAATCAACTTTGGATTCAGCCAAAGGTGTTTGTATCGTTTTACTTTTGTATTGAAATGCTTTGCTCATTTCGTAGCCTAAAATTTCACCAATACGTTCTATATTTCTTCTGAAACGCATACTGTCTTTTTGTATTGAAACATCTCGTATTTCTGAAATAAAAGTATTTAAAATAGAATTTTTTGAAGATATATTATGAATTTTCATTGTTTAAATGTCTTTAACAGATTGGTAAATTTACTTATTTACAAATATAGTGTGGATAAGAATATTTATTTTAAAAAATTTCAAATCAAAAGTAGCCAGATTCATTTTTTAAGTTTCTTATATAATTTGCGTAGTTTTGCACTCTAAATTATTTCAATATGTTTACAAGTAAAGCAAACGCAATTTTTCAAGACGTTATAAATACATACCATCTTATAAATACAGTAGATCAAGGATTCACTAATGTTTATGATGAAACATCAAATTTAATCGAACATTTATTATACAGAAAATGTTGGATTGATACTGTACAATGGCATTATGAAGATATAATTCGCGATCCTCAAATAGATCCAGTTGCTGCTTTAACTTTAAAACGAAAAATTGATGCTTCTAACCAAGATAGAACCGATATGGTGGAGTATATTGATGGTTATTTTTTAAATAAATACGCTCATGTTACTCCAAAATCATCAGCAAAAATAAATTCAGAAAGTCCTGCTTGGGCAATAGATAGATTATCTATTTTAGCTTTGAAAATTTATCATATGAATGAAGAAGTAGAACGTAAAGATGCTTCTGAAAGCCATATAGCTGCTTGCCAAACAAAACTAAACGTATTGTTAGAGCAAAGAGTAGATTTAAGCACAGCAATTGATGATTTATTGGAGGACATTGAAAATGGAGATAAGTATATGAAAGTATACAAACAAATGAAAATGTACAACGATGATGAGTTGAATCCTGTTTTAAGAGGACAGAAATAACAATTTGTTTTCCTGAATTCCTTTCAGGATTTCATCAAACTAAAATGCCAAAAGCTAAACATATACTCGTTATTCGTCTTTCAGCAATGGGAGACGTTGCGATGATTGTGCCTGTTTTGCGTGCTTTTTCCCAACAATACCCAGAAATAAAGCTTACCGTTTTAACACGTGCTTTTTTTAAGCCTTTTTTTAAAGATCTAAAAAATGTTGAGGTTTTTGAAGCTGACCTAAAAGGAAAACATAAAGGCGTTTTTGGTCTGTTCAAACTATCTAAAGAATTGAAAGGCTTTGGTATTGATACAGTTGCAGATTTGCACAATGTGCTTAGAACCAAGATTTTAAAATGCTTTTTCATCGGAAAGAATTTCAAGCAAATAGATAAAGGACGAGCTGAAAAAAAAGATTTGATTAAAGGTGGAAAATTTCAGCAATTAAAAACAACGCACCAGCGTTATGCCGATGTTTTTGAACAATTAGGATATAAAATAGACTTATCCAATCCAACGTTTCCTGAAATTAATGAGCTTACTCAGAATGTACAACGATTAATTACTTTAGACACAAAAAAGTGGATTGGTATTGCGCCGTTTGCACAATATGAATCTAAAATGTATCCTTTGGATTTATTAGAAATGGTTATTGAGTCGTTATCTAAAAAATATAAGATTTTATTGTTTGGTGGTGGCGAAAAAGAGATTAGCATACTTAATGCATACCAAGATAAGTTTGATAATGTGATAAATCTGGCAGGTAAACTTGAATTGCAAGAAGAATTAAATGTTATCTCAAATTTAGATGTAATGCTCAGTATGGACTCAGCTAACGGACATATTGCAGCGATGCTAGGAAAAAAAGTAATTACTATTTGGAATGTCACACATCCTTTTGCCGGTTTTACACCATTTAATCAGCCGGAAGATCATTGCTTGTTAGCAGATAAAGAGAAATTTCCTTTGATTCCAACTTCAATTTATGGCAACAAATTTCCTGAAAGTTATAGAGAGGCATCTCGTACTATTACTCCAGATATTGTCTCATAAACCCATCTCCGAGCCCGCGTGACCGTACTAGCACTCATATGCCGTTCTCTGCTGGACAAAAAAAATTTACCTAAAAAAAAAAAAAAAACA
>ERZ1027208.690-NODE-690-length-12169-cov-13.561251_pt1 | contig 12169 bp, 10 predicted proteins | sample MGYA00520867_ERZ1027208 | MGnify/ENA primary metagenome ERZ1027208 (study PRJEB33311, sample SAMEA4378413) | marine metagenome | biome: Marine biome; feature: Fjord; material: Water | collected 2014-07-20T08:00:00Z/2014-07-... | depth 75 m ...
GGCTATTATTAGCTATGCCAAGCTGTTGAGTAATGTATTGACCGGCAGCAGCGAGTTTCCCTAAATTAATACCGGTTTCAATGCCCATGCCGTGGAGCATATACACCACGTCTTCAGTCGCGACGTTTCCTGATGCTCCATTGGCATATGGACAACCGCCCAAGCCAGCCACAGAAGCATCAATATTGCTAATACCGTATTCAATACAGGCAAGAATATTAGCCAACGCTTGTCCTCTCGTGTCATGAAAGTGCAGGGCCAATTGTTCAGCTGAAACTTGTGCGAGTACAGCTTCAATCATTTTCTGTGCCTTTAATGGCGTGCCGATACCAATGGTGTCACCTAATGAAACTTCATAGCAACCCATATCAATCAACGCTTTCGTAACACGTACAACTTCGCTGACAGAAACATCACCTTCATAAGGACAACCTAAAATACACGAGGTATAACCACGAACTTTAATGCCATTATCGGCAGCTTTTTGCATTAATGGCTCAAAGCGCCTTAAGGCTTCATCAATGCTACAGTTAGTGTTTTTTTGGCTAAATGTTTCTGACGCCGCGGCAAATACAGCCACTTCTTTTACATCACAGTCCAGTGCACGATCAAAGCCTTTTACATTAGGCGTTAGAACGATGTATTTAGTGTTGGAACGTGCAGGTAATTGAGCAAGAATATCAGCGGCATCAGCCATTTGGGGAACCCATTTTGGGCTAACAAAACTACCCACCTCAATGTCTTTAATGCCCGCATTACACAGTTGATTGATGAGCTCTAACTTTATTGGTGTAGAAACATTGGTTTTTATGTTTTGTAATCCGTCCCGAGGTGAGACCTCTACGATTCGAACCTTTTTTGGATATTGTTTAACCATTATTCTTCAACAAAAGTAATTAACGTCGCATCCGCTTCTACAAAGTCTTCTGCTGAATAAAACACTTGGTCAATCTCGCCATCAAACGGTGCAACCAATGTATGTTCCATTTTCATCGCTTCAAGAATGGCGAGTGGTTGGTTTTCTGTGACGCTATCACCATTGGCAACGAGCACTTTCAAGAGTTTACCTGGCATGGGCGCGACGATGGTTGATGCACCTGCTGAATCTGTGATATCAGCTTCAAATGGGTTTACTTCGTTTAACAGGTGCCAACGGTTTCTCCATGAAATTAGAACGATATTGTCGTGTCTAAGGGTAATGAATTTTTCCCAGCTATTGTCTATTTGTAGACGTAATACCTGATGGCTGGATTCTTCAGCGATAACGTCCATATCGGTGTCTAAATGGAAGACAAAGTGATTTTCATGTTCGCTCACGACAACTTCAATATCATCGCCATCTTCATAGGTGAAGAACAAGCTGCGTTCACTTTGACCGTTTGGTCGCCAGCCAGTGGTATCGTGCCATGGTGAATTCGGGTCGTTAGACACAGTGGCGCCAGCTGCAACGGTTTTTTGTTGGTCTAGCAACAATCTAACGCTGGCTGCTAATAAAACGTGCTGAGGTAATTCAACGCGGCTGCTATCGAGTATTGCGTCTAGTTTTGCATCGATGTACTGTGTATCAATCTTATTGTCGATAAAGTCTGGGTGTGTGGCGAGTGTTTCTAAAAATGCAATATTGTTTTCTACACCAACAATGCCTGAATCGCCGAGCGCAGTAAGCAAGCGTGAACGTGCGATTTCGCGAGTTTCGCCCCACACAACGAGCTTAGCAATCATTGGGTCATAGAACACGCTAATGGTGTCGCCTTGTTCAACTCCAGTTTCTACTCGGCAGTTTTCGTTGGCTTGTGGGAAGCGTAGGGCGTGTAGTTTGCCGGTTGACGGCAAAAATAAATTATTTGGGTTTTCAGCGTATAGGCGGGTTTCAAATGAATGCCCAGTGCTGGTTATTTGTTCTTGCTTTAATGGCAATGCTTCACCCGCCGCAACGCGTACTTGCCATTCGACAAGGTCTTGCCCGGTGACCATTTCGGTAACGGGGTGCTCAACCTGTAAACGCGTGTTCATTTCCATAAAGTAGAATGAACGGTCTTCGCCGACGATAAATTCAATGGTGCCTGCGCCGTTATATTCAATAGCGCGCGCTGCGTTAACTGCAGCAATGCCCATCGCTTTACGAGTAGTATCATCTAAGAAAGGGGAAGGGGTTTCTTCTATGATTTTTTGATGACGACGTTGTAATGAGCATTCGCGTTCGTGCAGGTGTACGTAATTATTGTGCGTATCACCAAATACTTGAAACTCAATATGGCGTGGTTTGCCAATGTAGCGTTCGAGTAATACACGGTCATCACCAAAGGCATTTTGTGCTTCGCGCATCACTGCATCTAACATATCGTTAAATTCACCAGCTGAGTTAACCACGCGCATGCCTTTGCCGCCACCGCCAGATACCGCTTTAATTAATAGCGGATAACCTACCTTGTCGGCTTCGGCTTTAAGGTGAGCAGCACCTTGTTCTTTGCCGTGATACCCTGGTACAACCGGTACATTAGCCGCTTCCATTAAATGCTTAGCAGCATCTTTTGCGCCCATTTTTTCAATGGCGTCGGCTGTTGGCCCAATAAACGTAATACCAGCGGCAGGGCAGGCGCGAGCAAAGCCACTGTTTTCAGATAAAAACCCATAAGCTGGGTGAATGGCATCTACGCCCACGCGTTTAGCCAATTCAATCAGATTGTCGCCTAGAAGATATGACTCATCGGGGCGTGAACCACCAATATGGTATGCCTCATCGGCTAATTTAACGTGGCGCGCATGCTGGTCAGCATCGGAATAAACCGCAACACTGGTGATGCCCATTTTCTTTAATGTTGAAATAACACGACAAGCGATTTCACCGCGATTTGCTATTAATACTTTTTTAAACATGATTAATTACCTGTAGGCTACATTCTAAAGACGCCGTAAGACGCGTCTTCAATAGGTGTTTTGGCGGCAACGGCTAGGGATAAACCCAACACGCGACGGGTATCTCTTGGGTCAATAATGCCATCATCCCAAAGCCTTGCGGTGGCAAAATAGGGGTTACCTTGTTCTTCGAATTGGTCGAAAATTGGTTTTCTGAACGCTTCTTCTTCATCTTCTGACCAGGTTTCACCGCGCAGTTCGATGGAATCGCGCTTAACCGTGGCAAGTACAGCGGCAGCTTGTTCGCCACCCATGGTTGAAATACGTGAGTTTGGCCATGTCCACAACATACGCGCACCAAATGCCCGGCCACACATACCGTAGTTGCCAGCACCATATGACCCACCAATCAGCACGGTAAATTTAGGCACTGTTGAGCATGAAACGGCTGTGACCATTTTTGCGCCATTTTTGGCGATACCTTCCTCTTCGTATTTTTTACCGACCATAAAGCCCGTTATATTTTGTAGAAACAACAAAGGAATACCACGTTGGTTACACAGTTCAATAAAGTGCGTGCCTTTTAACGCAGAAGGTGAGAACAAGATGCCATTGTTAGCAATAATGCCGACGGGGTAGCCGTGAATATGAGCAAAGCCACAAACCAGAGTAGGGCCATACAAAGGCTTGAATTCTTGGAACTCAGAGCCATCCACTAAACGTGCAATAATTTCGCGTACTTCAAACGGTTGGCGCGCATCCTTAGGTATAACACCTATAATGTCGTCCGTTGGGTATAAAGGTTCACGAGACTCACGTACTTTTGTATGGACCGTTTTATTAACATTTAAGTGGCTAATAATATCTCGCGCAATATTCAGCGCATGCGTGTCATTTTCGGCAATGTGATCCGTTACACCCGATTGCCTACAATGCAGTTCTGCGCCACCCAAGTCTTCAGATGATACAACTTCACCTGTTGCCGCTTTAACTAACGGCGGCCCACCTAAGAAGATAGTACCTTGTTCGCGAACAATAATAGATTCATCACATAGCGCAGGGATATACGCACCACCAGCAGTACAAGACCCCATGACTACCGCTATTTGCGAGATACCTGCGCCGGACATGCGTGTTTGATTATAAAAAAAGCGCCCGAAGTGTTCCTTGTCTGGAAATACGTCGTGTTGTAACGGTAAGAAAGCTCCACCTGAATCAACCAAGTAAATACAAGGTAAACGGTTTTCTTGCGCTATTTCTTGCGCTCGAAGGTGTTTTTTAACAGTAAGCGGGTAGTAGGTGCCGCCTTTTACGGTGGCATCATTCGCAATCACCATCACCTCAACGCCATGTACACGTCCAATGCCTGTGATGATTCCTGCGGCAGGGGCATCATCGTTATAGATGCCGTAAGCGGCGAGTTGTGACAGTTCTAAAAACGAACTGCCTTTATCAAGCAATGCTTTTATTCGGTCTCTTGGCAACAACTTATCCCTTGCCAAGTGTTTTTTGCGGGAACGTTCGCCACCACCTTGTGCGGCGATTGTAATGCGTTCGTTCAATTCAGCGACCAATATTGCCATAGCCGCTGTGTTCTCTTTAAACTCTGGAGAAGCCGTTTCTAGCTTAGATTTTATAATAGGCATAAGATTAAGTTTGTTTTGTAAGATTTTGTTTTAATAAATTATTTCTATTGCCATTGCCGTCGCTTCACCACCACCAATACACAAGCTGGCGATGCCTTTTTTAAGGCCACGGTTTTTAAGCGCATGTAATAAAGTAACGACGATACGAGCGCCAGACGCACCAATTGGATGGCCCAGTGCACAAGCACCGCCATTGATGTTTACCTTTTCTGGATCAAGGTTTAATTCTTTAATAGCCGCCATGGTCACCACGGCAAACGCTTCGTTTATTTCGTACAAGTCAACGTCTTCGGTCGTCCAGTTGCATTTTTTTAGCAGCTTTTCAATCGCATAAACAGGTGCGGTTGTGAACCAGTCTGGATCTTGTGCATGCGTGGTATGCGCTGTTATTTTGGCTAATGGTTTTAAGCCTTTTTTATTAGCCTCACCTGCATCCATCAATAGTAGAGCCGTTGCACCATCCGATATTGATGAGGCATTAGCCGCTGTTACCGTGCCATCTTTTTTAAAAGCAGGGCGCAAGCTACGAATTTTATCCAGCTGTGCGTTTAGCGGTGACTCATCCGTATCAACAACTAGCTCTTGGTTGCGTTTCTTGACGGTAATAGGGGTAATTTCATCGTTAAACGCCCCGGTATTTATGGCGTTAGTAGCGCGTTCTAGTGAACGAATAGCAAAGTCATCTTGCTGTTCTCGAGAAAAGTCGAATTTTTCTGCACATAACTCAGCAAACGTACCCATTAATTTGCCGTGTTTAACGTCTTTTAAACCATCACAAAACATATGGTCTAGCAAAACTCCGTCGCCCATTTTTTGCCCACCACGTGCGGCTGGCAATAGGTAGGGCGCATTCGTCATTGACTCCATACCACCGGCAATAACGGCTAATGCATCACCTGCTAAAATTTGGTTATAACCGTAAATAAGCGTTTGCATGGCTGAGCCACACATTTTATTCACTGTATTACATGGCACAGATAGGGGCAGACCGCCTTTTAACGCAGCCTGACGAGCAGGTGCTTGACCTTGCCCAGCCGGTAAAACGCAACCAAAATGAACGCTGTCAATATCGGCCCCATCAATTTGGCTATCGGTTAATACTGCTTCGATGGAAGCAGCACCTAAGTCCGACGCTGACAAACTGGAAAACTGGCCTTGAAAAGAGCCTAACGCGGTGCGCTTTGCAGCAACCACGACAACAGATTTTGAACTCATGGTTGTCGGCCTATTTAGTTTCGTCGAACAATTCACGCCCAATCAACATGCGACGTATTTCATTTGTTCCAGCGCCAATATCATAGAGTTTTGCATCTCTTAATAAGCGCCCCGTAGGGAATTCATTTATATAGCCATTACCACCTAACGTTTGGATGGACTCTAACGCGACTTTTACCGCATTTTCAGAGGTAAACAATAGAAGGGCAGCAGCGTCTTTTCGAGAATCATTACCGTTGTCGTATTGTTCTGCCACACGGTAGGCAAATGCACGACTGGATTGCAAAGCCACGTACATATCGGCCATTTTGCCTTGCATCAGTTCAAACATGCCGATGGGTTTACCAAATTGCTTGCGCTCGTGCACATACGGCAGACAAATATCCATAGCCGCTTGCATAATGCCAATAGGGCCACCAGATAGCACCATCCGTTCAGTATTAAGGCCGCTCATCAATACTTTGACACCTTCGTTAACTTCCCCAAGCACATTTTCTTCAGGGATTTCGCAATCTTCAAACACCAGTTCACAGGTGTTTGAGCCGCGCATGCCTAGTTTGTCTAATTTTTGGGCCGTACTGAAGCCTTTAAAGTCTTTTTCGATGATAAAGGCGGTCATGCATTTTGAGCCTGCTTCTGGCCCAGCTGTACGCATATAAACGATGAGCACATGAGCGTCTGGCCCATTGGTTATCCACATTTTATTGCCGTTGGCGATCCATTTATCGCCTTTTTTAATGGCACGACAGCTCATTGAGCCGACCACATCTGAACCCGCACCGGGTTCAGACATCGCTAATGCACCTATGTGTTCGCCAGTGCATAATTTAGGCAAGTATTTATGGCGCTGCTCTTCAGACCCATTTAAATAGAGATTGTTTAAGCATAAGTTGGAATTTGCCCCGTAAGAAAGACCAATTGAGGCTGATGCTCTAGAAATTTCTTCCATAACAACGAGATGCGAAAGATAGTTTAAGCCAGTGCCACCATACTCTTCTGGCACGGTCATACCTAACAAACCCATATCACCAAATTGTGTCCAAAGTTGATTGGGGAATTCATTTTTAAGATCTGTTTCTTCAGCTATCGACGCTACTTCACCGTCAGCAAATTTGCGTACAGCATCTCTTAATTCATCTATTTCATCGTTAATTTTGATATTAAATGGCATGGCTCTCTCTTATTAATTGCTTTCAATAAATGGTAACACTATACTAATTCTAATACCAATTAGAATCTAATGATGATTAGAAAAAATGGATCAACACGTTACACAACTTAAACCGATTTTAAAAAAAGAGAAAACACGGCTTTTAATATTAGATAAAGCCGCGCAAATGTTTAGCCAACATGGTTATCAATCGACCTCTTTAAAAGACATTGCCGCCTCAGCTGGTATGAAAGCTGGTAGCTTGTACTACCACTTCGCCTCTAAAGAAGCGCTGATGACCGAGGTGCTGGATAAAAGCATGCTATTGATTAGCGATACCGTTGGTGAAGAAATTGAAAAGCTTGATGATGGCTTTACTTTCGAAGAGGGCTTGCACGCTTATATTTTTGGTCATTTAACGGCTATTTTGAAACATTCAGACTACACCACCACCACCATTAGAAATGATGGTCAAGTGCCAGAAGCTGTCAATAAAGCCGTGAAGGTGAAGCGTGAGCACTATGAAGAACAATGGCGAAAGCTGATGCGCCAGGGTAAAGAGGAAGGCGCTATTCGTGCAGATTTGGATGAAACATTACTTCGCCTGATGATATTGGGTGCATCAAATTGGTCCTCCGTTTGGTTTAAATCTGGTGGACACAGCATTGCTGAGCTTGCCAAAAAATTTACTCAAGTATTTTTAAAGGGGTGCCGCTAATGTCATATAACACACTAACATTTTCGGTCGATAACCGAGGCGTTGCCAAGATAACGTTAAATAGGCCAGATGTTCATAACGCCATGAGCGCCGAACTAATCCAAGAGTTATTATCACTTTGCCAAGACATTGATAATGACGACTCGATTCGCGTAGTTGTATTGACCGGTGAAGGGAAAAGTTTTTGTGCCGGTGGTGATTTGAATTGGATGAAAAGCAACATCAACAAAACCCGTGAGGAGCGTATTGCCCAAACCAGTGTATTAGCGGATATGCTCGCGGCCTTAAATGGCTTGAGCAAACCACTAATTGGCCGCATACAAGGCCCAGCTTATGGCGGCGGTGTGGGCATGGTGTCGGTGTGCGATATTACTGTTGGCGTCAATTCTGCAAAATTTGGTTTAACTGAAGTAAAACTAGGCTTAACCCCAGCGACTATTTCGCCCTATGTTGTAAAACGTATCGGTGCGACTAATGCACGTCGAAATTTTTTCAACTGCCGATTTTTCGACGCATTTGAAGCCCAGTCTATGGGCTTATTAAGTGAAGTCGTTGAACCTGAGCAATTGGATGAGGCAATAGAGAAAGAAGTCAGCTTGATCCTAAAATGTGCGCCGGGAGCAATCGCATCAACCAAGAAATTAGTGGATTATGTTGATATGAATAATGCAGAGGAAAACAGAGTATACACGGCTGCCAACCTTGCAGATGCGTGGGAAACAGACGAGGGCAAAGAGGGTATTGATGCTTTTTTAAACAAAAGAAAGGCCAATTGGCTCAAGTAACATTACTTAGGAGATAAACAGGTGAATTCAATTTATTTTAGTGAAGAACACACCATGCTACGCGACCAAATTCGTCGTTTTATAGGACAACGCGTTATACCCGTGGCCGAACCATGGGAAGAAACGGGGATGGTACCTCGTGAAATTCTTCAAGAAATGGGTGAATTAGGTTTTTTAGGTATCCGATATTCTGCTGAGTATGGTGGCAGTGAAATGGATGCGCTTGGATCTGTTATTTTAGCTGAAGAACTAGGCCGTTCTACATTCGGCGGTTTTGCGGTGACTGTGTTGGTACATACCGATATGGCATCACCCCACTTAGATAACTTTGGCAGTAAAGCTCAACTTGATAAATACATGCCTGATATTGTTTCAGGCAAAAAAATTGTTGGTGTGGCTGTCACCGAGCCAGACGTTGGCTCTGATGTTGCGGCAATGAAAACCCGTGCTGTAAAGGATGGTGATCATTACGTACTAAACGGTTCAAAAATGTTCATAACCAACGGCGTACACGGTGATTTATTTTTTGTAGCCGCCAAAACCGATACCAGCGTAAAGCCTTCACGTGGCATTACTATTTTCGCTATCGAAAAAGGCACACCTGGTTTCACTGTGGGCAGAAAGCTCGATAAGATGGGTTGGTTGTCTTCAGATACTGCCGAATTGGTTTTCGACAACTGTCGCGTGCCGGCTGAAAATATATTGGGTGAAGAGAATAAAGGTTTTTACTCCATTATGCGTAACTTCCAGAATGAACGGCTGGTGTTAGGTGCTCAATCCATGGGTGAAGCATCCAAAGCACTTGAATTAACAATGGAGTATGTAACAACACGCAAAGCGTTCGGCGGAGTTTTATTCGATAAACAAGTGATTCGACAACGTTTAGCGTCTCTTGCGTCACAAGTTGAGGCGGGCAGACAACTTGTTTACCACGCTGCATGGTTAGATGCGCAAGGCTTGGACTGCATTAAAGAAGTGTCTATGGTAAAAGCCTATTGCGGTGAATTGGTTAATAAAGTGATGTACGATTGCTTGCAATTCCACGGCGGTTTTGGCTATATACGTGAAAGCGCTATTGAGCGTATGTACCGCGATGCGCGTATTCAATCCATCGGCGGTGGCGCGACAGAAGTGATGCTTGAAGAAGTATCTAAACGAATGATTTAAATTTAAAAAAGGAAAGAACATGTCAGACGGTTTTAGTATTAATGAGATGGAAGTGGGTCAAACCGCTTCAATGAGTAAAACAGTTACCGAAGCAGATATTGTGATGTTTGCAGGCGTGACAGGGGATTTTAACCCTGCACACATAGATGCGGAATATGCAGCAGCAAGTATGTTTAAAGAGCGTATCGCACATGGTATGTTATCGGCTGGTTTTATCAGCGCGACCTTAGCGATGAAGTTGCCTGGACCAGGTACTATTTATTTAGGGCAGCAGTTAAAATTTAAAGCACCGGTGATGATAAATGACACGGTTAAAACAGTGGTAACAATTAAATCAATCGACGAAAAAAGAAAAATCGTTGTACTTGATACAACTTGTTCGGTTGCGGGAAAAACAGTTCTCGCGGGTGAAGCAACCATGATGAAACCTTAGCAAGCTAAAAGACAACTACTTAAGGGTAATACCTCATATGGAATTTGAAGAAGACTTAAAACAAAAAACGTGTACAGCTGATGATGCAGCCTCATTAGTTAAAAGTGGCGACGTTATCGATTACGGCTTTGGCCTGACCCAATCTGATGCTTTTGATGCAGCATTGGCTGCTCAACGAGAACGTTTAAACAATATCACTATTCGTGGCACATTAAGCGTTTCTGCTAAACATGTCATCGAGCTTGATCCTGATCAGCAACACTTCGAATATCATAATTGGCACTGTTCAGGTTATGACAGAAAAAAGTGCGAATCAGGACAAATGAGCTACATGCCATTTAATTTTGGCGAAGGCCCAGGTATATATCGTTCGCATCTCCATGCCGATGTGTTGGTGTTAAAAACATCCCCAATGGATGAAAACGGACATTTCAACTTCGGTATCTCAAATACGTTTGCGAAAGCTAACTGCGAAGTGGCTAAAAAGATTGTGATAGAAACTTCAACGGCTATCCCTATCTGTTTAGGCAGTGATAATGCTGTTCATATTTCTGACGTAACCGCTGTTATTGAAGGTAACAATGCCCCCTTATTTGAATTACCCAGTGGTGACATTACAGACATAGACCGCCAAGTTGCGGCGTATGTGTTACCCCTTATTAAAGACCGAAGTTGTGTGCAAATTGGTATTGGTGGCATGCCAAATGCTGTCTGCGCAGCGTTAACAAGTTCTGATATTAAAGACTTAGGTATCCATACTGAAATGTTTGTCGACAGCATGGTTGCGCTAATTGATGCAGGCAAAGTTACCGGTAAATACAAGCAAACGTACCCAGAACAAATCACTTATACCTTTGCATTAGGCTCTAAGAAAATGTACGACTTTTTAGACAATAATGACACCTGCGTCAGTATTCCAGTGGACGTTACCAACTTGCCCGACAATATTTCTGCCAACGATCGCGTCGTATCTATTAACAACTGTTTACAAGTGGACTTATCGGGCCAAGTTGCATCGGAAAGCTCCGGTTATCGGCACATATCTGGCACAGGTGGCCAACTTCAGTTTGTAAGGGGCGCTGTTGCTTCAAAAGAAGGGCAGTCATTCATGTGCTTGTCGTCACGCTTCTGTGATAAGAACGGGAAGGGCATATCTAGAATAGTTCCTGGCTTATCACCGGGAACCGTCGTCACCACACCTCGCACAGATGTTATGTATGTCGTTACCGAATACGGCATTGTTAATTTAAAAGGCAAAAGCGTTACCGAACGTGCATTGGCGCTTATTAGCATTGCCCATCCCGATGATAGGGAAGAACTACATAAACAAGCTTGTGAAAACGGCATATTGACAAAAAAATACTGGTCATAACATGTCGGGCAACATCTTAGTCACCAAGAAAAATACTGTTGCATTGATAACAATGAGCAATGCAGCGACGATGAATGCGATTACCGATCCGATAATGTTAGAGGATACGATTAACGCATTTAAGGACATTGAGCAAGATAAGAGCATTCGAGTGTGTGTTTTAACGGGTGTAGAAAATGCTTTTTGTTCCGGTGGTAATGTTAAAGACATGCTGAACCGTGAAAAAATGTTTGCGGGTGAGCCACTAGAGCTACAAGAAGGCTACAGAAAGGGCATTCATCGTTTGTCTAAGCTCATGTACAACGTTGAGAAACCTTTAATAGCGGCTGTTAATGGTGCCGCCGTTGGAGCAGGTTTCGATTTAGCCATGTTATGTGATATTCGAATCGCGTCAAAAACTGCTCGATTTGGTTCAACCTTTATCAACTTAGCGGTTATTCCAGGCGATGGTGGCACATGGCTACTTAAAAAGGTAGTAGGGGCTCAGCGTGCTGCTGAATTAGTCCTAACGGGTCGTATCTTTAAAGCTGATGAAGCACTAGAAATGGGATTAATCTTAAAAATGGTCGATAAAGACAAAATGCTCACGGAAGCAATGTCACTTGCTAACGTAATAGCAAAAAAATCGCCAGATGCGCTGAGAATTGCAAAACGTTTATTGAATTCAACTGATCGCCTAGGCTTTGAAGATCACCTTGAGCTATGTGCAGCAAACCAAGCGATGATGCACCACACACCGGAGCATGAAGCGGCTGTTAAACAGTTTTTCAATCTGGCACTTATACACATCTCCGAGCCCACGAGACCGTACTAGATCTCGTATGCCG
>ERZ1027208.693-NODE-693-length-12076-cov-16.719990_pt1 | contig 12076 bp, 11 predicted proteins | sample MGYA00520867_ERZ1027208 | MGnify/ENA primary metagenome ERZ1027208 (study PRJEB33311, sample SAMEA4378413) | marine metagenome | biome: Marine biome; feature: Fjord; material: Water | collected 2014-07-20T08:00:00Z/2014-07-... | depth 75 m ...
TATAACAGATGGATATTTTACCCTTCTGGGTGTACAGAATCATTAGGCCACAACATAACTAGAATTGAAAAATTGAGCGGGGTACGGGAATCGAACCCGCGACTTTCAGCTTGGGAAACTGACACTCTGCCAACTGAGCTAACCCCGCGAGTGTATCCTCGGGGTTAGTGCTACTCAGGTCAAGGGATTGGCATTAAAGGAATGGACATTCAAGGGATCAAGCGACCCCTTCTTACCTAGTGATTCTAAAGAACCGTCAGTGTTCGCTGTATTTTGTTTTTAGTGGCGTACACCACAAAATACGCACCGTGCCCTTCGTAGTCCACCACACTGTTTTCAACAAATTCCCATTTTGATTTAACCGATGCCAGCCGACGTTTCGTGATGTCGCTTTTACTCATACTGGTCAAGGCATCTAGATTTTTCTTAAAGTCAGTACTGATAATTTTGGGGTTAAGTTTTTTTAAATCACTGGCAAAAACAGCCACCTTTACGTTGTACAAACTGGATACATCAAAAAATCGCGCCGACATCGCCTCTATCTGCACCACTGTTAATAATTGTTTAAGAGACTTACTGGTGTATTTATTTTTTTGCATGTCGACCAACTGATAAATATCAGATAAATAGCTTCTGAAATCCTGACGCACACCGCCATCCACTTCCCAACCATAATCATTATCGAAAGTCATCTCTAAGCGATCACTTAAGCCCTGCCACCTCTTCAAAAGTTCTTCAGACTGAGGGCCATTATCGTGGGCATATTCTTTAAGCAAGGCAGAAGACTCTTGTTTATAGTCCTCAAATTCTTTTAAATACTTGTCATTGCCTTCGCTTAAGCTTTGCATGTAAAAAGCCGACATAGCCTGACTGGTGGCTTTGACGTAATTTAAAAGAGCCTCATTTGCATGAGCAGGAGAGAACACGCATAAACTGATTACAAGCAGGCACATACAGCGGAGATACTTCATTCATTCACCCTTGATTTTTGAGCTAGATCAATGGCTTGGAATCTAACACAGCCCCTCTTCACACTACAAAAGAACAAATGGCTTAGTAAGCGTAATAAAAATCACTTTGTGAACTGAATACAAAATCCTCATTTAACTTAGTACGGACACACGAAACACCCGAACAAAACCAATACTAAAGAACTAGAATTGAAAATTTTAATCGTTAGAGTTTCAATCAATACAAAATAGGCGACTGAGGCCATGAAATGATGTTTAGTGCGAATGGTTTAATTAAATGACAATGATAAGGACAATATAGAAGAAACAGGAACCGCCCTAGTTCAAAGGGCGGATTTTTATATTATAGAGTACGTCTACAATCAGAATTTATTGCTTAACGTAAACAACTAAGAATAGAACTTAGTATCTCCCTCAGGTGCACGACGAAAACGCTTATAGCTCCACTGATATTGATCAGGGCAATCTGAAACACACGCCTCAATACTCTGATTAAGGGCGGTGGCAGAAACCACTAAATCATCACTGCGAATTTCATCTTTAGCGGGTTTTAATACCACGCAATATTTACCATCGTCTAAACGTTTAGCATAACAACACAGCAAATAGGCGGGGGTTTTTCTGGCTAGGTCACCAGTAAGGTTGCCGGTTAAAGCAAGCTGGCCAAAAAACGGGGCAAACACTCCGCTTTTTCGGCTAGGCTCTTGATCCGGTAAAACCGCAATCACACCTTTATCGTTTAACAACCTAAGCAATTCCAAAACCCCATTTTTATCTGCTGGCACTAAACCCACATCAACCCGCTTGCGGGTATTAAAAATAAACTCATCAATCGCAGGCACTTTTGTGGGTTTATACATGACAGTCATAAACAAATGCTGACGGAAAAAGTGATTCAATATTTCCCAGTTACCCAGGTGTGGAGCGATCAAAATCAAGCCGTTTTTGTCATCTAAGGCCTGCTGTAAATACTCCATACCTTCTACTTTAGTAATGATTTTTTGCACCTTGGGAATTGGCCACATCCAAGACATTCCCATCTCGGCATAAGTTCTTCCCAAAGAAATTAAACTGTTTTTCGCTTTTTCATCGCGTTCATCAGGGCTGATATCAGGAAAGCATTTATCTAAGTTGATCTTGGCAATTTTAGAAGCCGAGCTGTTGCTATTCCATAAACCCAAGCCAATCCACTTACCCAACCTTTGGGCCGCTGATAAGGGTAAAAATGATATTAAACGCAATAGCCCAATGGCTAGATGTATCAGAGCTGATTTCACAAGTACCTCCATAGTATTAACTTTAGGATACGTATTTTTTATGCATATTCATACTGTCTCGGCTGAAACAGGCAGCTCCAACACCTTTAATACCCAAGAAAAACTGCATATAACAACACCTGCCTGCTTTGAACTCAGGCTATGCCTAACTTGGAAACCATGACCGAGCCATTACCCCCCTTTATCAGCCCAAACCCCATAAAAAGACTTTTAGACATATCCACCCGACGATTGAACATATCCCCAAAGCGTACTCCCGCCTATAGTTTCCTTACTCAACACACATAAGGAAAAGCAACATGAAACTTACAAAACTGATCAGCCAATTCGCAGCCTTTACCGCCATTACACTGGGGTCAATCAGCTTGGCCCAAGCAGGCGTAGACACTGAAACCGATGAAAACAATGTAATACTGGCCGGCCATGATGCCGTGGCCTATTTCACACAGGGCAAGCCAGTAGAGGGTTCAGCCAAATACACCACCAGCCATAACGGCGCTATTTACCGTTTTAGCAGCGCCAAGAACAGGGATACCTTTAATGCCGAGCCCGAGCGCTTTGCCCCGCAATATGGTGGCTTTTGTGCCTACGGCATGACCTTTGGTAAAAAGTTTGAGATCGACGGTAAAGCGTTTAAAGTGGTGGATGGTAAGCTATACGTGAACAAAAACCGCAGTGTGTATCAAGCATGGAAAAAAGACGTGCCAACCCATATCACACAAGCCAATAGCGCATGGCCAACGGTTGTTAATGTAGATGCTGACGACCTATAACCAACCAAAGTCGGCTAATTCATGGCTAATCTAATACATAGCTAAATTAGACTGAACGATCCAAACAAGAAAGGCGCCCTTTGTATGGCGCCTTTTTTGTGTCTGTATCACTTATGTTTAATTCCCTAACGCTATTTGGGCCTTACTGCCCCAGGCGGTTCACCCAAGGTATTGCGATACGCTTTGCGAAACGCCGCTTCTGATTCGTAACCGCTTTTTTCTGCAATACTGGCCACCGACAATGCCGTGGTTTTTAATAAGCGGCGCGCCTCGTTCATGCGCCAATGGGTCAAATACTTCATGGGGGTTAGGCCCACAATTTTACTGAATGCATCGGCAAAGTTAGAACGACTCATTAATGCGGTTTGTGCCAGTGTTTCTAAGGTCCATGCTTTTTCAGGCTGCTGGTGAATCCCATTCAGCGCTTTACCTAAACGGGGATCAAACAAGGCTTTTAACAAACCGTCTTGCAAATCGCTGTTGCCCATTTGTTTGCGCATGATTTCAATAAAAATCAAAAATGCCATTTGATCAATGGCCGTATAAAACCCTGGGCGTGCAGCGGCCAGCTCTTTCAGCATAAAACCAATTAAAAACTCAATGCGCTCGCCACTGTCTTTCTCATGGGACTTAAGCACAATGTTTTTTGGTAAAGAATCCAATACCGGAAAAAACACCGGGTTTTTAAATTCAAAAAAGCCACAAATTAAATTGGTCACCTCGCCGTCATTGCTCATGGGCGCGTTCACTTGCTCTGGGGCGGGCGGTGTTTCTGAGTCAGAAATCACATGGTGCGCATCATGGGGAAACATCACCAAATCATGGGGGGTTAACTGCTGGGGTGCTTGCCCTTCAAAATGCAGCCAAGCGCTACCCGAACCCACCAAGTGAAACGGAATGCGCTTACTGCCCCCTGTATCCACAGACCAGGTTCCACAAAAATCACCATTTACGTAAATTTCAGCGCTTAAACTGAGCTTGCTTAGCAGCACGCTTAAAGGGTCTGGCTCGTCTAAATAGATATTCGGTATTTCTGACATAGTTATGGGTATTACAGATACAAAGAAATAAAGATGCACTGAGTATAGTGGTTTTACTTTCACGATACACGAGGGAATTACCATGACCAATATTACTGTTTACCACAAAGATTATTGCCCTTACTGCAAAGCCGCCATCAAACTGCTGAACGAAAAAGGCCTGCCCTTCAATGAAATTGAAGTGACCAACAATCCTGTTGAATTTGCCAACATGGTAAAAAGCAGCAAGCGCCGCACCGTGCCGCAAATATTTGTAGGGGACATTCACATTGGTGGCTTTGATGATCTACAAGCGAAAATGGCCAATAACACCTTTCCATTAAAACAAGTAAACATGGGATAAACACCGTGAAAACATTCATCACAACTTATCACAACATCCTAGCCCAACTTTCAAAAGGGGATTTTTTGGCCCCGCTGTTATTGCGCATATATTTAGCCCCTATATTTATTTTAGCGGGCTACAACAAGCTCACTAACATTGAAAACGTAGGCTACTGGTTTGAAAGCTTGGGTCTACCCGCCCCCGAGCTAATGGCATGGCTAGCAGGTTTAACCGAACTGGGCGGTGGCGTGTTATTAATAGTGGGCTTAGCAGTACGCTTAATTTCCATTCCGTTAATGTTCACCATGATCGTCGCAGCGGTCACCGCACACTGGCAATTTGGCTGGCACGCATTACCCGAAACGGCACTCATCATGCCATGGGAATGGCGCAACGACTTAATAACAGAAGCTGTACTGCGCAAAGAACACGCTGCATCCATACTAAAACAACACGGCAACTATGCATGGCTAACCGAAGCCGGCAGCTTTACCGTACTTAAAAACGGCATCGAATTCGCCGCCACGTATTTTATTATGCTGCTGGTATTGATGTTTCAAGGGGCGGGAAGGTATGTGAGTTTGGACTATTGGGTGGGGCGTCGATTGGGTTGATTCATGAGTAATAAAAAATCAGGCGCTGGGCCTGATTTTTTGGGTGGATCATTAATGGAGAGCTAATGTTGAGATCAAATACTCCGACCCCTTGATTGAAAACAAGAACTCCTTCTAAGTATTCCAGGGATTGGTGAGAAAACACTCTCGACGTTACTATCATATTTTGCAGACGTGGATCAGTTTGACAGTGCAAAGAAACTAGCATCATTTTGTGGTGTCGCGCCAAGAGAATTTCAGTCAGGAACTTCTGTCAAAGGTAGGGGAGGCATGTCAAAAGTTGGATCGTCACGCGTACGTAAAGCATTGTTTATGCCTGCTATGACGGCTTTAAGGTTCAATCTATTAATTATGTCTATAAATGAAAGGTTAACCTCTCAAGGAAAACCAAAGATGGTTATTATTGGCACTGCAATGAGAAAACTCATTCATATAATATATGGCGTACTAAAAAATAATACGCCATTCAATAAAGATGCTTGTATTTAGGGATTGATATTCAAGACGGTATCTGATCCCTTGATTCGATTCAAATTCAAGTAAAATCTTCTATCCAGTTACTACTCTTCCTGCATTCTGCCTCTATTTCTTTCGAGTAGGTATTCTCTATAGGTTTAACAGAGAATGTACACATCCCTGTTGTATAAGTATCAAATATAGACATACCAGAACCCACTTGCAAAACATAGCTACCAAATCGGAAGTATCTTTCGTGAGCATATGTCGAGATTTTGAATATTTTTTTATCAACAGAGATCACTCTAATCTTTGAAATACATTTCGAAAAAACCGGTGTTTTCAAGAGCGATCCAAAATGCGCTATAGCATCACTTCTATTAATAGACTCACCTGAAGAGTAAATCGTAATTGAATGCTTTCCTTCACCCTTCAGGCACTGGAGAATTCCTTTAATACTACTATCTTTTCCTTTTTCCACTGACTCTATTATATTTTTTAAAGCGTACTGATCAACTATAACAATGTTTTTTTCAATCTCTGAAAAACGTTTAAACCTGCTACTCCATATTTTAGAAGGAGACTCTCCTTTTTGAATATCTTGTAAATAAAGATTCTTCGTTCGTTTAAAATTTACTGATTCATCCAATGAACCAGCTGATACAATTTCAAAGGAGCTATCCTCATCATATTTAACATATGAATCATCACACACAACCACCCCTCGGCAATCATCAACAAAAAGTGTTTCAAATTCATTAGAGTATTGTTTGTATTTTTCAAAGTCATTAGAATCAACAGGACATGTCCTTAAAGATGGCAGTTTTGCATATCGCTCCATAGCCAATGTCCATTTCTTTTTATGCTTTACTGGAACACTGGAAATAATATTTTTAACGGTATCCTTCTGTGAGCCACACACAATATATATTCCATACTTCCTCCAAACACTTAAGAAGGAGTCATGGCAAGACCCTGTTAATTCATTCATGAAACATTCAGATGACAATAACGATTCGTCAAAATAAAATTTTGTAAGCATATCTAACTCCCAAATATTTCATCTAAACGATCATCAAAAAAACCATCTGGCCATTCATCTATAAAGTCCCCATCCTCATCTAGCTGAAGATGTAAGACAGAAGCACCTTTAGTTGTGGGTTCAACGTAAATAATTGAAATATCACTAGGGTCTATTCTTTTCTCCCGCACCCTTTTTTGGAGCCTCAATATCAATGACTCACTATGAGTCTCAACCAGCCATTGATTTCTTCTCTCATCCTCAGGATTAACAGTGTCAATAAAAAAATCTGCAAGATTAGCCTGCAATTTAGGGTGTAGGTGTATCTCTGGTTGCTCTACGCAAATTGTACAATCATTACGAACAAGTCCTTCCACCAAAATCGGTAGTAATTGCCCAATACCAAACCCAACATCAGATGGCCCTACAGTTACACCTGTTCTAGTATCCTTTAGCTGTATTGAAATAACTGTGCCTGTAACATCATTCCCAATATTCTCTGTTGATAATATGTAAGGAATCTGAAATTCCTCAAACCAATGATTAATACTTTCACAAATTGAAGGTTTTTCATGTAATAAATATGCAGCATGCTCCCCCAACTTTCCAACACCTCCAGAAACATCTCCATTAGGAGCATACAATCGACTAGGATAGCTACGTAAGGGTCCCAAATAAGTTATATCTCGAAATTTTTCATGAAGCTCTGTTGAAAATGAACCTACAATCGCATTTGCCATAGCATACTCAAGAGTATAACTATGAAGCTCTGCCCCACCTTTTTCATCCTTAACCTTAACTGACGAGGGGGTAGAAAACCCTACATCACTACTAAAAATCAAATTATTTAATGCTGTTCGCGTCTTATTATCCGAGGAGTTCGACCGGCTATTGAGCAACCGTACAAAATCTTTCAAACTTTCTTCAGAGTCAAGCTCAAATTGACGAGATAATTCAACCAGATTGGCATTATCTTTCAAACTAATAGGGTCATTAAGTTTCGAGCTAAATCCAAATTTATATGGAATACTTTTTTTTGCTTTATCAGCGAGGTAAACCGAAAAATTTGCAGATGTTAAGAAGGTAAAAGTGTTCTTACACTTTTGTGAATCGGAAAATATTTGATAATCAAGCGTTGCTCTTCTTTTATGCTTCCTTCCAAACATTGAATAATGTCCGACAGCTCTTTTTAGATTTTCAGGAGCATTAAATTCTACAGAAAATCCAATATTATGATCAACATCATGCCCATTCACCATAGATGAATAAGTCCCAAGATCAACTAATTCTCCATGAGATACAAGACCACCATACTCCCCCGGACTGGAAAGGCTTTGCTTCAACAACATTAGGGATTGTATAATACTGCTTTTTCCGGATGAATTAGGCCCATAAATAAGCGTTATAGGAGATAAATTCAAATCATGTTTTTTTGAAAACGCTTTGAAATTAGATATTGAAAGCTGAGTTAACATCCTCTGTCCTTTTAGGTTTCTTTCTTCACAATTTATAAATTAGAAGGAAACACATTAAACACCAATAAAATAGAACACACAATTGCTTATTGGAATAAAAATCTACCTAATAATTACTTCCACATATTATATTCTGTGAAAAAATCGCAGAGCTATTATTAAAGAGTGTTCACTTTTTTACTCGCAACTTACGACCTTTCAGAAAAACTGTGCTTTCAAAAAATAGTAGTATTAAACTAGTTAAATAATTAACACTGTCCGAATTGCGAAATTTTTAATCCATAAAAAGCTACCCTTCGAGTTTTATCACTTAGTAAGCGATATTTATGGAGTGCAATTTACTGAGGATCAGCATGAAGTCCTACCAAGCACATATCGCCTTCAAAAAATGAAAAACCTAAGATATTTGCGATTAATACCTTGAAGCAACTCATTAAGAGGTAAGAGAGAAAATGGGGGAAGGCACTTAGAATCAGACACGGTACTCCATGGGTTAAACAGGCTTATATAATTCAGCGGCATCCGCTAACGCACAAGCAAAAGAAAGATCAATTTCGTCTCGCCATATCATGGTGAAATCGCCATTCACAAGCTTTGCACTAATCTCCCCACGATCATAGTGAATACTAGAAATTCTCATATTATTAGCAGTATTTAGCCTAGCATGTACAATTATAACATCACGATAACGAGCAACATTTTCGTTAACTGATGCCCAAGCATCTTCAAACAACGAGTCATATTTCTCTTGAAAAGACATTTTAGGTTACTCCATTTTTGGCCGTAATAAAATCATGAAACTAATTTAATTGATTTTACCTCAGTAAGCCTTTCTAATTCCAATCAATGTGCCAAAGTACTTGATTCCATCTTAAGAAAATCTAGCTTAACAACATCCGGAAAACAAATCCTATATCGATACCAACAGGTAAATTTTATCAAACCGAACAGTGGTAATCTAATTGACTGCATGAGGTCTCGGCGAGATAGATGAGTAAAAGGGATTGTAGGGGCCTCGCTTCGCGAGTGTTCTCGCGACCCCTACAGAAAAACCGTTCGAGCAAAAAATTGCAGTATTTGGATAATTAAAGCTATCCAGATTGCGAAGACCTTGAATTATTTAAAATGGATAGCTCGTCCCTCGCTTCTGGTATAGCGATGAGGTTTTAATATTTAGGCTTAGGGTTCACAAAGAAAAAAACGCACACTGGTTGCCCTTCTACAGGAAGCCAATCTTAACCGACAACTGCCTTTCTATAGAGATAATTGGTAGGCACTCATATTAACCGCCGAAGCCAAATTCAACGATTCAATGGCCCCACTACCGGGAATGGTAAACGCGGTGGCATTAAAATCCGTCAGCGCCTCACGTGGCACACCACGGGCTTCATTGCCAAATAAGTAACACGGAAAATCTGAAAACTCAGGTGAGTTAACCGCTGCGCCATTCATATCCAAATACGCAAAACGATCAAAACGAGACTCTAAATCCGCCAGCTCAACATCTAATTCCATAGGCACATGAAAAATGGCCCCCATGCTGGAACGCACTACTTTTGAGTTAAACGGATCAACACTGTTTGGGCTTAACAATAAACGGAAGTTACCGAACCAAGCCAAGGTTCTTAAAATGGTGCCAAGGTTGCCCGGGTCTTGTACTTCGTGCAGGTAAATACTCCTTTCTTCACCGTACGTCCTGAGCAGGTGCGAAGCACCGTCAGTCGAAGGATCGTCCTGAGTTGCGTCTCGCAAAACAGTGGAAGAGTTAGGCAATGGCACTGCCGCCAAAATCCCTTGGGGAGTTTTGGTATCCGAAAGCTGGGCCATTTGTTTTTTGCTTACCGTCAGAATTTTAAAGCCGCTGTTAAGTTCATTGGCCCATTCTTGGTATTCTTCGGTCACATACAGTTGTGAGTTTTTAATGTCAGGTTGGGATTTTGAAGCCTTTACCAATTCAAGAATTAAATGCTCGCCTTCAACAATGTAATAGCCAAATTGAGTGCGGTATTTTTTTTGGTGCAGCTTTTTTACATCATCTAGTTTCATGATTTATACACCCTGCTCTTCATTAAAGTCAGATAACATCTGCTTAGCCAAGGCTTCGGCCACTTTAATGCCGTCTACGCCTGCGCTTAATATGCCACCTGCGTAGCCTGCCCCTTCACCGGCTGGGTATAGGCCTTCGGTGTTGATGCTTTGCAAGTTTGTATGATCTCGCTTGATGCGAACTGGGCTAGAAGTACGTGTTTCTATGCCTGTTAAAATTGCATCAGGGCGATCAAAGCCTTTTATCTTTTTACCAAACGCTGGCAAGGCTTCGCGTATGGCTTCGATGGCGTAACTCGGTAACGCATCAGCAAGGTCGGTTAATTTAATGCCCGGCTTGTAAGATGGTTCTACTTCGCCCAATTTGGTTGAGGCTTTGCCTTTTATAAAGTCGCCTACTAGCTGCCCTGGTGCACAGTAATCGCGACCGCCCATTTCATAGGCGTGGCTTTCTAGCTGTTCTTGCAGTTCAACACCGGCCATTACACTGCCCGGAAAGTCTTCTTCTGGGGTGATGCCGACTACGATGCCCGAGTTGGCGTTACGTTCGTTGCGTGAATATTGGCTCATGCCGTTGGTCACGACACGGCCTTCTTCTGATGTGGCCGCTACTACGGTGCCACCAGGGCACATACAAAAGCTGTAAACCGCACGGCCGTTTTTGGCGTGGTGAATCACTTTATAATCCGCCGCCCCTAGGTCTGGGTGCCCTGCGTATTTACCCAAACGGGCTTTATCGATAAGCGATTGTGGGTGCTCAACACGAAAACCTATGGCAAACGGTTTGGCTTCTAGATAGACCCCTGATCTTTCTAACAAACGGAACGTATCACGGGCACTGTGGCCCACGGCTAAAATCACATAGCGGCTGTTTAGGCGTTCGGTTTTGCCGTCGCCTTTATCTAGGCTAACGCCGGTTACGCGGCCGTTTTCAATGTGTAGATCGTCGACCTTGCTTTCAAAGCGGACTTCGCCACCCAGTGCTTTTATCTCTTCGCGCATGGCGGATACGATACCTGTTAGGCGAAAGGTACCAATGTGAGGCTTGCTCACTACCATGATTTCTTCAGGTGCCCCGGCTTTAACAAACTCGGCCATGACTTTACGGCCATAAAACTTAGGGTCTTTGATTTGGCTATACAGCTTGCCGTCTGAAAACAGACCTGCGCCCCCTTCTCCAAACTGTACGTTGGATTCTGGCTTTAATTCATTTTTACGCCACAGGCCCCATGTGTCTTGGGTGCGTTCACGTACTTCTTTACCGCGCTCGAGCACGATGGGCTTGTAACCCGCTTGCGCCAGTATTAATGCGGCATATAAACCACATGGGCCAAAGCCAATCACAATTGGGCGTTCGGTCATTTGCGCAGGGGCTGAATCTACTGGGTAGTACTGGGTATCGGGGGCCGCTTTTACGTTATGGTCATTTTCAAAGCGGGCCAATATTTGGTCTTCGTTATTGGCTTCTAGGTCAACAATGTAGATGAACTTGATCTCGCTGTTCTTTTTGCGCGCATCGTAGCTGCGCTTGAACACTGTGTGAGAGATTAAATCGGCGGCTTGGATATTTAAGCGCTTAAGAACCGCGGCTTGTATGTCCGCTTCTGGATGATCTAGGGGTAAGGCTAATTCTGTAATGCGAATCATAATAACTGTCCTGGCCGGTATTGTTCCGGCAAAAGAAGTAATGAAAAGGGTGTATCTGAATAATAGGCGCTATTGTAGCGATTGCAGGGGGAAATGTCAGGTGGTATGGGAAGACTTGATCCCCCCCAAAACCCGATTTACGTCAAACACGGATTGCCTGTTAACTGCAGATAACCCAGCCCCTGTAGGAGTCGCACCCCGTGCGCGATACCAAGGTTCTCATTCATTCGTAAAGAGTTCGGTGGTATGAACCCTAATTAAACCATTCGCCATCAAAGCCCTAAGGTTTAAATGAGGGTTTTGATATCGCGCACGGGGTGCGACTCGTACGACTCTACTTATCCACCATCAAGCCCTAATGTTTAAATGAGGATTCTGATATCGCGCACGGGGTGCGACTCGTACGACTCTACTTATCCACCATCAAGCCC
>ERZ1027208.694-NODE-694-length-12048-cov-7.936296_pt1 | contig 12048 bp, 11 predicted proteins | sample MGYA00520867_ERZ1027208 | MGnify/ENA primary metagenome ERZ1027208 (study PRJEB33311, sample SAMEA4378413) | marine metagenome | biome: Marine biome; feature: Fjord; material: Water | collected 2014-07-20T08:00:00Z/2014-07-... | depth 75 m ...
TGCCTATTTTTGACATACAAAGGTAATTGGATGAACCATACCATTAGCCAATCACGTGTGGCCGAGCAATAAAGTGTCATACTGGTTAGTGCCATATTGCCAATTTCACCTAAATATCAAGTGATAAAGCTGCATACTGAATTTATGCTCCGACCGCAGGGCGGCCAGCCATTTTCTTGTATTGGCTGCTTTCGCTCCATAAACGGACTAATTTACGACGTAAAAGGCTTATTCGAAAAGCGTCGAAATGTGCCATGAACAGACTATCGGTGTGAGGTGTGAGGTGTGAGGTGTGAACGCGGACATTAACACCTCAAGCATGGGCCCTTGCGCTCTATAATTTGAAGTGTAAATTGAGCAGCATTAAAATAAATATAGCTGCTATATACCTATGCTTTTAATAATTTTTTTAGCCACATATTCTGGCTTTAGATAAGAATTATCTATGACAAGGGATTCAGCATTAGGAATGGATGAGTAGATGTCATAGTGATTTTTGAATACACTTAATTCTTCTAATGAAGCCACTTTCTTGAACGCTTTTCTACTCTCTTCAGTGACGCGCTGCTCAATGATCTCTATCGACGGTTTAAGGCAGACAAAATTAATTACCCCCCCTACTTCTTCAACCACCGCTTTTAGTTGTTGCACAAAATCCTGATCACTGGCGTGATCATAAACAAGGGTGAAAATCATATCGACCCGATGTGCCGCAGCCTCACTGATGGCTGCCAATCGTAATTTCTCGCAACATTGTTTGAAGGCCATTGAATAGACATCGTCACCAAACAAGGCATAGGCCGTATCGTAGGTTAAATGATTGTGAAATAACTTATACCCGGTTATCTCCGATAAAGCTTTGGATACTGTATATTTCCCTGATGCAGGGGGGCCATAAATAAAAAATACGTTCATGTCAGGTTCATCTAAACAGTTAATTAATAAGTCATAAGGCTTGCCAACTAGCGGACTTGAACAAAGATCTAGATACTCGTAGCTCATTCAAGTAAATAAAAGTGACGCCAATGCTCTATTGAATGGATGCCACCAAATGATCGAGTACTGGATCAGGTTTTGTTAATTGCGATGCTAACGCCGGCGGCAGATGTTTGGGGCGCTGCAAGTTGCCACGCTGTATCATGGAATCCAACGTGTCGATAAATTGCAAACCGGTTTTCCCTACCAGTAGCGCAGTAATGTCCTTTGATTTATGTAACGCGACCAAATCTCGAAAACCACTGAGATAGAGATAGTCTTTAGTAAAACCACCGCCACGAAATACTCTGGTGGTTAGGCTAAAGGCATCATCGGCGGCAATGTCATGCTCTTCACGTAGACGGGTATATACCGTGCGGAAATCCATGCCGTCAATCATCATATCCACCGCCAAGACGCGCAGGGATAATTGTTTAAGCCGATCTAGGTTGATATTGCCTGACAGGTATTCACTGAGAATAGCTAGCCCTTCCTGCGTATAGGTATTACCCGGCAGACCCAATTTTAATACATGCAGAGGTTGAGCAATGGCATTCACCGTCGTCACCATATGGACACCCAGCTCATGATGGATCAATGCTTCAATTTCAAACGGCGTTAAACGCGCATTGCGATTAAGTAATAAAGCGCGGCGAGAATTATCGAGCATGGCTTTGGCTACAATACGAGAAGAAATAATGACGCGACAATCGAGTCCATATTTCTCGGCCGCCTGTTCAAAAATAATCTTGGCTTCTTCCGTATCAAGTCTGTTGTTTGTATCTTGCAGCGTCTTCCATTCGCTCGCATGCAAAATAAAACGCGCATTGGCTTTGTCGGTGATACTCGGTTCGCCATAGTAGCGTAGTGAGTTATACAGAAACTGCGGTGTTCCTATATTGGCTAGTAACTCTACCTTGGTGGCATAATTGTCGACCACCGAGCGGTAAAGCCCACGAATGAGCGGGTCCTGAATTTGTGACACAGGCAATTTGTACAGTTTTTCTCGAAAATCGTAAGGGTCTAGCCTTAACTGACGATAGCGAAATTCAGGGATATAAGCCTTTCGGCTTAGAAAGCGCCGCTTCTCCTGTTGAATATTGATTGGGTTTACATAATGTAAGGTGTCAATATTTTTGGCTAGCCGATACAGTGCTTTGTCGACGGTAAGTACAATCGGTTCGATATCGGACGTCTGAAGATCGGCCCGTTTTAGTTTTGAGCGTTTTAATTTTTTATTAAAAGCGGCGGCAGTTTCTAATAACGCGAGATGAAGCCCGTGCTGTAATTGCTCAAGCACCAAGGGAAACGGTTCACCATTCTCTTCATCCATGAAAACTTTTTTGATTTCAATGGGAATGACTAGAGTGTTATCAAAGTGGGTGCGCACAAAACCTGATTGGTATCCTCGCCCGTGAAACACCGTGTTACGTTCAACCTGTGTTTCGATATTCGGCAGTTCGATAGCAGCTAGATTTTTTTCCAATATAGCCAATGGCTGGCGCCAACGGCTGACATCAATTTGCTCGGTACCAATATTAAAAACGGGGGCCTGCTCATAGTGGCGAATCTGCCAGTTATAACTGTGTACATCAAAGAGCACACAGCCACCAAACTTTTTCTCCAGTGCAGTAATTAAGGTTTTTAATATTCGATAGTAGCTAGCATGTTTGGCTATCGATATATTTTTCTGCGCGCTGGTTAATGGTCGTTTCCAAACCTTTTGCTCCCAAGCGGTACCATAGATACATTCCTGCGGATCACGATTCAAATCGTATTCGTAGCGTGAGTCTTTCGCAATCAGCACAACAGGAAAAGAATCAATCAACTGATCAGTAAAAGGGTCCTCCTCACGCAGGCGCTGTTTTTTATCTAACAAACAGTGGTCAACTAAATCTTGGCGCAACTGGTGGCCGCCATGGTTTGCGGTACAGACATGGGGAACATACTCACTGATTCGAACAATCAATGAATCGTCTTTCAAGGTAGCCTCAAAGGTTTCCCCAGCTTCTATAGCCGTCAGTATTTCTTGTTCAGACAGCGTCTGCATCTTCGATCACCTGGCGGAACTGGCTTTTACGGTTCATGACTAATTCTTTGGCGTTGACAACGTTTTCAACAAAATCAATCACCTGTTGTTGTAATTTAACGCGATTCAATTTATTGATGCGCATGATGCCGCCAGGGCTAAGCACATTAACTTCAATCAGCTTTTCACCGATAACATCAATACCGGTAAAATACAGTCCGTCACGCACTAATTTGGGTCCAATATATTTACACAGCTTTTTCTCGTGGGCAGTTAATTTGTGTTTGACCTCTGTGCCTCCCGCATGAATGTTGGAGCGCACATCATTGGCGGCAGGTATACGTCGCATAGCGCCAATGGGCTCGCCATTAAGCATTAAGATACGAACGTCGCCTTTTTCAGCACCGGCTACGTAGTCTTGCAGGATGACATAGCTACCTCCGTGCCCCGACTCATCGCCACCGATATAAAAATCCAGCAAGGAGCTAAAACTTTGCTGCGCACTTTTTTCAAGCACAATAACGCCGCGCCCACCATAGCCATCTAGGGGCTTGAGAATCATCTTCTCACTGTTTGATTCGATAAAAATCCGCTCTAGGTATTCACGATTTTTTGATACATAGGTCGCCGGAATAAATTCACTTTCTGTGTCCTGAAACGACGCGGTATACAATTTATTATTGGCCATGCGTAGGCCATCAATATCGTTCATGATGAACGTATCCGAGCGAACAGAATCGAGAAAATTGAGCGCTAAAGTATCGAGTGGAGGATTGGCTCGCATAATGATTGCGTCAAAGCCGGCTAGCGGTAATTGTGAGCGACGAAACTCAGCTTTTTTATAAAAGCTGATGATGTTATCGGTAATCTTAGTATTTTTTTTGAAGACATCGCAAAAGGCGCTCGCGACACTTTCTCGAATAGTTAAATTGTTAACCGTTGACACGGCTACGGTATGGCCTCGGGAGCAACATTCGTGAATTAAGCGTAGAGTTGAATCAGTCTCGGGTTCAATACGTGACCAAGGGTACATAATAAAGCATATTTTCATTGTGTCGTAACTCCTAACTCTGCAAGTACAAGATCGCAGAAACGCTAATTTTTAAACTGCTGGTGGACCGCTTAGCGATTCTGCTAATTCATCAAACAACAGTGAGTATCTATATCATAGGGGGCATAAGTAGATTCATTTTTCGCTAGCTACCCTAGTACCTGTTTGAACATTCTGCCCATCATCAGGATGGCTAGTTATAACCTCTGACATAATGTGCATTCTCGGCATCATCGAGCCAGCTATCGGCATCGGCAAGGTCAACACGCTCCTGATATGGCCGGTTCTGGTGTGACAGCTCGGCCATTGCTAGGCTTAGAAACTGTCGATCTTCTATGTGTGTACTCTCTACACCCTTGGTTTTGTTCGGCTTGTGGTTTTTCATCAATCAAGTCGCTGTCTATGTTATTCAAGAAAAATCGACACAGTATTTACTGTTCTCACGATCCAATTGGGTTATATCCCATTGACCTAACAATCAAACGGTTCAGCAAAGCATGTTTCACCACGGTTAATCGTGTTTGTCTTCACTGCTCATCTTCCACCTCTTCCTTCTTCGGTGCGTCTTCACTGACAATGCTGGGCTCTGAATCAAAATCTTCAGGGTTGCAGGCCTGCCAATCGCCCTCCGAAACCTGATAAAGACCATAGAGCCTGCATTGCTCAAGCCGACTCATCTTTGGATCGGATTCAGCTTGTGCGAAGAGGCTAAGGCTATGGCAAGCGACTATAAGCAACAGCGCCCCTTGAATATGCTTTCTCATACCATTTCCGTCCTATAAGGCTCCCTGCCTGAGTCAGTTGTTTATAAGTGTGCCAAAGGAGTTTATTCCTACACGACCTTGTCGCTTTTCCAAATATTTGATCCATACTTTTTCAAGAGGTGAGATTGCCTTTGCCGAGGAACGGCAGACCTTCAAGAACCGCTCCTCTTCCGGGCTGGACGGAGTGCGCTCCCCCTCGGCTATACACAGTAGCGTACGGCCATATTTTTGTAATAATTCAGATTCAAGTATGGTAAATTCGCCACTTTTACTGAAGCCACGAGGGAAGTTTTTATCGTCGTAAAAAGGACTCGACGCTTCAAAGCCAGTAATAGTCACAGTCGTCATATCTCTTTTCCAACAAATGGGGGGTAAATTTGGGGCGATTATGGATAAGCTTCTGACTTGGGTAAAACAAATAATTTTTATCGAGAAGATAACGAGTGGGATATGGATACTGAACTACTGAAAACATTCTTAGAGGTTGAAAAAACTCGGCATTTTGGCCAAGCAGGAGAAAACCTTTATCTCACCCAAGCGGCAGTCAGCGCCAGAGTTCGGCAGCTAGAGAACCTGCTTGGGAACCCCTTGTTTAACCGACATCGCAATAACATCAGTCTAACGCCCGCAGGTGAACGTCTAAAGCCACATGCGCAGTCCATTCTCACTGCTTGGAATCGAGCCCTACAGGAATCCTTATTGGGTGCCGATCAAAGTATCCAGTTAGCTGTTGGGGCTACACCCAATCTTTGGGATTGTGCGATGCAAGCTTACCTGCATTCAATCTACCAACAGCTACCCAGCTTATCCCTACGGGCTGAAGCATTGAGCCGCGAGCAACTTTGCCAGCAATTGCTCAGCCGCACGCTGGATATAGGCTTCCTGTTCGATCCCCCAAAAACCGAAGAGCTCAATGTCAGCGAGTTTCTGGACATTGAATTGGTACTGGTGAGTAGTTATAAAGATGTCGAGTACACCGATACGTTCGACAACAATTACGTACAAGTCGACTGGGGTACTGCTTTCAATATTCTGCATGCCAACCTTGTCGACAAGCCTGTTTCACCTGCGCTGCATACGACTACAGGGAGAATCGCCCTGGACTTTATTTTAGAGAACGGTGGATCCAGTTACCTACCAGCATCAATTGCTGACCCCTATGTCGAATCGGGGAAATTGTTTCATATCCCTGACAGCCCTACTGTCACACGAACAGTATTCTCCGCCTTTCTTGCGTCGAGCGAAAAACAAGAAATAATCCAACAAGCACTATCCCTAATTAAAGGAAGCGATCCAGAGCCTGCGCTCACACTTCAGCCTTAGCGTTGTTATATAGCAAACTATCCATTAAATTCCATATAGCTTTTGCTTATAAACTACGGCAGAATTGCGCGTCCTTGGCGCTGACCAGCGGTCGATCCATATCGTCCTTTTAGCGCCAAACATATCAATCATTGCTGCCTGAGGAGATCCCCATTTGGATCAGCAATATAAAGCCCCTTGGGGGCCAAAAAATTCTGCCGAACTGTATGGCATCGATCGCTGGAGTAATGATTACTTCGGCTTGTCTAGCGATGGCAAGGTCACCGCTAAAACGCTAAATACTGAAGTACCCTTGATGGATATTATTGAGGGGATGATTGAGCGTGACTTACAAATGCCGGTTTTGCTGCGCATTGAGAATATTCTTGATGCGCAAATCATGCGCTTAAACGAAGCCTTTCGTAGTGCGATTAAACAATCAAATTACTTAGCACCTTATCGCGGTGTTTATCCCATTAAAGTCAACCAACAAGCACAAGTGGTAGAAGAAATTGCTGCCTTTGGTGCGCGCTATGGCCACGGTTTTGAAGTGGGTAGTAAACCAGAAATGATTGCTGCTCTGTCTACGCTAGAAGAGCCCGGCAGTTTAATTATTTGCAATGGCTATAAAGACCAGGAGTTTGTCGACCTCGGTTTGCAGGCGATCAAGCTCGGCTTTCAATGTTTCTTCGTGATAGAAACGCCCACTGAATTACCGATTATTATTGAACGCAGTAAAGCTCTCGGTATTGAACCAACCATTGGCGTGCGCGTAAAGATGACCTCGCAGATTAGTGGCCATTGGAACAGTACCAGTGGTGATCGCAGTGTATTTGGCTTAAGTACAACCCAGCTTATCGATGTTGTCGACACTTTAAAACAAGAGAGCATGCTGCACTGCTTGCAGTTGTTGCATTGCCACCTCGGTTCACAGATCCCCAATATTCGAGAGATCCGTGGTGGCGTCGTTGAAGCCTGCCGCTATTATGCAGATCTGGTTAACGAAGGCGCGGCTCTTACCCATATTGATTTGGGCGGAGGCCTCGCCGTTGATTACACCGGCGCACGCAGTAACGACGAACAAAGTCGCAACTACAGTCTGGAAGAATATTGCACCGATATTGTTGAAACACTAAAACAAACTCTGGATGAATACAGTATTGATCACCCGATCATTGTCACTGAATCAGGCCGAGCGACTGTCGCTTATTCATCCGTTTTAATTTTCAATATTCTCGATACCAATACTTTTGAAGCAACTAACCTGCCCGAGTCATCAGCGGATGAACATTCTTTATTGATTAAAATGCGAGAGATCATCGAGGCATTAGAAGCCGATAGCGTACAGGCGTGTTACAACGACGTTCACTACTATCGTGATGAAGTCCGAGCGCTGTTTAAACGTGGCCAAATAGACTTACGTTCTCGCTCAGTAGCAGAGAATTTATTTCTAGATATTCTCCATCGCATTGCTGTCTTACTCGAAACCCTAGAGCGTATTCCACCTGATTTAGAAAATCTAAAACTGTCATTGGCTGATATTTACTACGGTAATTTTAGCTTATTCCAATCGCTTCCAGACATTTGGGCTATTGATCAGTTGTTCCCGATTATGCCACTGCACCGCTTAGATGAAGAGCCGAGCCGTGAAGCGGTAATCGCCGACATTACCTGTGACTGTGATGGGAAAATTGATAAATTTATTGGCGAACATGAAACCTTGAGTACACTACCACTGCACCCATTAAACAGTGGCGAAGAATACTATCTGGGTGTTTTTTTGGTTGGTGCCTATCAAGAAACTCTTGGCGACTTACATAATTTATTTGGCGATACCAATGTGGTTAGTGTGCGCCTAAATAGCGATGCCAGTTTTGATTTTGTAAAAGAAATTCATGGCGACACGATTGCCGACGTACTGAGTTATGTTGAATATCATCCTGCGCAAATGGAGTTGCGTTATCGCAATACCGCTGAGCGCGCCGTAAAAGAAGGTCGTATTACGGCTCGCGATCGCCAGCAAATGATTAAAACTTTTAAAGCCAGTATGCAAGGCTATACCTATTACGAAAAAGAAGATTAAGGAAACAATAATGGCAAAAGTACTGATTATCGGTGCCGGTGGTGTCGGCGGTGTCGTCACGCATAAATGCGCCCAACTCGCTCATGTATTTACTGACATCGTGTTAGCCAGCCGCAATGAAGACAAATGTAAAAACATTGCAGCACAGCTAGAAAAAAACTATGGCCGAACTATTGAAACGGCACAGGTAGACGCTGATAACGTACCAGAACTCGTCGCACTGTTTAATCGTATCAAGCCCTTTATGGTGATTAACGTAGCACTGCCCTACCAAGACCTCACGATTATGGACGCCTGTTTAGAAACTGGCGTTCACTACCTCGACACAGCCAACTACGAACCTTTAGACACTGCTAAATTTGAATATCAATGGCAGTGGGACTATCAAGAAAAGTTTGAACAAGCAGGCCTTATGGCGCTGCTAGGTTCTGGTTTTGATCCGGGTGCCACTAATATGTTTACCGCTTATATCGCTAAACATTATTTTGATGAGGTTCACTACCTTGACATTATCGATGTGAATGGCGGCGATCATGGCTATCCCTTTGCCACCAACTTCAATCCAGAAATTAATATTCGTGAAGTCACCGCCGAATGTCGCCACTGGGAAGACGGTGGTTTTGTTACCACCCCAGCGATGTCAACACAGCAGTCTTTCACCTGCCCTGATGGTGTCGGCACTTATAATATTTTCCGTATGTATCACGAAGAGCTGGAGTCACTGACTAAACATTACCCCAGTATTAAACGCGCTCAATTCTGGATGAGTTTTGGTGATAGCTATCTAAAACATTTAGAAGTGCTGGGAAATGTCGGTATGACTGGTATCGAACCGATTGAATTTCAAGGCCAAAAAATTGTGCCTATTCAGTTTTTAAAAGAACTATTACCAGACCCATCAACATTAGGCCCACGTACTAAAGGTAAAACCTGTATTGGTTGCGTGGTGCGTGGCATTAAAGACGGCAAAGAAAAAACAGTCTATCTCTATAACATCAAAGATCATCAGGACTGCTACGGCGAAGTGCAATCCCAAGCTATTTCTTACACCACGGGCGTCCCCGCTATGATCGGCGCAAAAATGATGATCGAAGGTAACTGGATGAAATCCGGCGTGTGGAATATGGAACAGTTAGACCCCGATGCGTTTATGGCTGACATGAATAAATATGGTTTGCCGTGGCAAGTGATCGAAGAGCCCGGCTTTGATTTAATCTAAACCAGTCGCTAATAATACTTATGATAAAAAGCCAAAGTTTTACATCGTTTGATCCTTCACGGGTTCCCTCACCTTGCTTTGTCGTTGATGAAGCAGCGATAGAGCATAACCTGAAAGTCTTAAACCGTGTACAAGAAGAGTCTGGCGCTAAAATTTTAATGGCGTTAAAAGCGTTCTCAATGTTTAGTTTGGCACCATTGGTTAGCCGTTATTTAAAGGGCACCTGTGCCAGCGGCTTACATGAAGCTCGCTTAGGCTATGAAGAATTTGGGGGCGAAGTACATACTTTTTCTGCCGCCTATACAGAGAAAAATTTAACAGAGATTTTAACCATCTCTAATCATGTGGTGTTTAACTCCTTTGGCCAGTGGCAGCGTTTTCAACCAATGATTAAAGCGGCTCAGCAACAGCGACCCGAATTACAATTTGGTCTGCGTGTTAATCCTTTGCACTCAGAAGGCGCAACCGCTATTTATGACCCTTGCGCTGAAGGCTCCCGCTTAGGGATTCCTTATCCTGAGTTTAGTGGCAAGGATTTAAGCGGTATTAGCGGTTTACATTTTCATACCTTATGCGAACAAAGTTTTGAGCCCTTAGACCGAACGTTAACGGCGATTGAAAATCAATTTTCTGAATTATTACCGCGACTAGAATGGGTTAATTTTGGCGGCGGCCATCACATCACCCGCGACGATTACCCCGTCGATAAACTAATCGCGCGTATTAAAACGTTTCAGAAAAAATATGACCTGCAAGTGTATTTAGAGCCAGGGGAAGCTATTGCAATTCATACTGGAGTACTTGTCACTGAAGTACTTGATCTGACTCACAACACCATCGACCTTGCCATACTCGACACCTCAGCCACTTGCCATATGCCAGACACGCTAGAGATGCCATACCGTGCAGATATTTTTTGTGCAGGTGAAAACGGCGAAAAGGAATACAGCTACAGGCTCGGCGGGCAAACCTGTTTAGCGGGTGATGTCATCGGTGATTACAGTTTTGATCAAGCTTTAACCATTGGTCAGCGTTTAGTGTTTGACGATATGGCGCATTATACAATGGTTAAAACGACGACCTTTAATGGCATAAATTTACCGGCTATTGCTATTTGGAATTCTGAAACCGACCAACTGCGTATCGTGCGCGAATTTGGTTACGACGATTTTAAACAACGGCTGTCCTAGCCAACAATAACGAAGAGAGGATGTAATGGAAGAATTTGATCAGCTTGCTGCACCGGGTTATCCCATTTTTCTCGGCTCAGAATTTAAACACCCCAAACCTGATGATGCCTTTTTTCATATATTGCCTGTTCCCTATGAGGAATCTGTTTCTTATGGCGGCGGCACTGGTTTAGGCCCAGCCGCTATTCTCGGCGCATCGTGGCAATTAGAAACATGGGACGGAAAAAGCAACCCCAGTAAAAGAGGCATCTACACACACCCTCCCGTCAAAGTTAAAGGTAAGCCCGAAAAGGTCATTGATAACATCGCTGCCGCCACCAAAAAGATGGTGGAGTCTGGAGGCTTCCCTATTGGCTTAGGCGGAGAGCACACAGTGACCTATGGCATCATCAAGGGTTTATTGGATGCAGGTATTAGCGATTTTGGCGTCGTGCAAATTGATGCCCACGCCGACCTACGTGAAGCTTATGAAGGCAACCCCTACAGCCATGCCAGCGTCATGAAACGTATTGTTGAGCTAGATATCCCTCTTTTTCAATTAGGCGTTCGGGCCTTTTGTGAAGAAGAAAAACAAACTAGAAAAAGCTATGACGTTAGCCATTTAGATGCTGATATTTTAGTCCCTAAAAGTATTCAATCTATTGATTTACCTGACGACTTTCCTGATAAGGTGTTTTTTACTTTGGATATCGATGGTATGGATCCATCTATCTTTCCATCAACCGGCACACCAGTGCCCGGTGGATTGGGCTGGTATCAGACCTTGTCACTATTTGAATCTATAGCAAAGCAATACAATATTATTGGCTTTGATGTTATGGAGTTCGCTCCCATTGAAAACTTCCATGCCTATGAATTTTCAGCGGCACTACTGACCTACAAAATGATGGGGATTATAGACCGCAATAAACGCTAATTAAATTTGGTAGAAATTAATATATAAACTGGAAATACTACTTTATTTTTCAAGATACCTATTAATAAAGCGGCATTAACCAATCATCACCCCTCTCAAATGTCCGAAGTGGGTCAACTACCGAAGCAAAGCCCATTTTAAGCCAATAGGCAGCTCAACCCTCGATAGCAGACCTTATACTGCTGCCGATAGGTAAGGCTGTCAATCACATGCTAAGAATGAGCAATCCATTAAGGCGGACTCTTTATGATACAGGGTTTATTGAGTTCTCAAGTATATTCAGTATGCAAGTTTATTACTCAGTATGGGACTTTAATACATGGTATGGATCTTTATTACTTGACGACATCACGATGATGATTCTCGTAGGTTTTTATTAGCACCACCCGCTAAAAAACACCGCAACTCCTTAACCTCGATTAACGGTTCTGCTCCCATCGGGTGCAGGTTCTTGATCAAGGCTGAGGGGTCAACAAGCGAAGCGCGTTAGCTTTTCTTCTTCCGCTCCAACAAATCCGC
>ERZ1027208.696-NODE-696-length-12007-cov-9.031124_pt1 | contig 12007 bp, 10 predicted proteins | sample MGYA00520867_ERZ1027208 | MGnify/ENA primary metagenome ERZ1027208 (study PRJEB33311, sample SAMEA4378413) | marine metagenome | biome: Marine biome; feature: Fjord; material: Water | collected 2014-07-20T08:00:00Z/2014-07-... | depth 75 m ...
ACCGCAGCGCACCACCCCATCGGGACGCACCCGCACACCGGCACCCCGCCCCAAAACGCGCCGTGACCATGCACGGTGAACCGGCTCAATGCTGGGACAAATACGGGTGCCGCCTGCCCAATCTTGGGCCTCGGCACCTGCCGCCGAAAGCTGCATCCACATCACGGGTCCGCAAATGGCGGGTGAGGTTGGTTAACTGCGTGCCAAAGGTAAACGCATGCACCTGCGCCCAGCCCGCACCGCGCTCATTTGCAACCGCATGTAGGAAATGCAGAATGATCCGACTGTATTGGCTCATGGAGCCAGAAATATCACAGAGCACAACCAGGTTAGGCCACCGCGGCTTTGATTTTTTCAACGCCAAAACATCCATTTCGCCACCACGTCGCAGCGCCGCGCGCAAGGACCGCGCAGCATCCACACGGCCCGATCCAAAACTCGGTGCGGAACGGCGCGATGGCAGTGGCTTGATCGGCAGGCTAAGCCGCGACAGCATCCGCTTTGCTTCGGCTACCTCGGCCAAACTCATCAATTCAAAATCCAACGTCTTGAGGCGCTCAGACGCGGACATCGTCAGCGAAGCATCAATCTCAATAACGGTCTCTTCTTCTTTGGGATTATCGTCTTCGTCTTTTGGCGGCGCTTCAGCCCCATCCAGCAACGCCTCGGCTGCCCGCTTTTCTGCGGCCTGCGCAGGTCGTTCTTCCTGCACACCGCGGATCGCAGGCAGCATCGCCGCCATCATGTGCTCTAGATAACGCGGATCGCGCCAATACAGACGAAATAGCTGAGCAAAAATGCGCGCATGTTCCGGCCGGTTCACAAAGCACGCGTGCAATGTCCAGTAAAAATCACGCTTCTCGGTGAAGCCCGCCACTTCGACAGCACGGATTGCATCAATGACACGACCTGGTCCAATCGGCAGTCCGGCACGCCGCAACGCCCGCGCAAAATGGGTGATGTTACCCGCAAGACGCGGATTGTCTGGCAACTCAAGAGGCGCGTATTCAACCATTCCAACACCACCTAAAAGGTATCTACAAGAATATGAAAACACTTAAAACCACGTTCATGCGTCCAAGCTGGCCCTTGCTTCATCCAACAGGCGTTTGGCTTCTGACCCTTGCAGCTTGGCAATATCGTCTTGGTACTTCAGAACCGCACCAAGCGTATCTGCTATCACCTCTGGGCTAAGGGTTAGCGCATCTAGCGCCAGTAAACATTTTGCCCAATCAATGGTTTCCGCGACACCCGGTTTCTTAAACAGATCTTCCGTGCGCAGCCTTTGAACAAAGGCAACCACTTCACGGCTCAATGCCTCCGCAGCTTCAGGGGCACGGGCCTGCAAAATCTCCATCTCACGGTCAAAATCAGGGTAATCCACCCAGTGATACAGGCAGCGCCGCTTGAGCGCGTCATGAACTTCGCGTGTACGGTTGGACGTGAGGATCACAATCGGTGGCTCTGGTGCCGTTATGGTGCCCATCTCGGGGATGGTGACCTGAAAATCGCTAAGGGCTTCCAGCAAAAACGCCTCAAACGGTGCATCGGTGCGGTCCAACTCATCAATCAGCAATACTGGTGCGCCGTTTTCATCTGGCCGCAGGGCTTGCAGCAAAGGACGTTCAATCAGGAACTCTTCACTGAAAAGTTCTGCATTCAACGCGGCGCGGTCCGCAGTGCCTGTGGCCTCAGCAGTGCGGATCGCGACCATCTGCGCTGCAAAGTTCCACTCATATACCGCCGAAGACGCATCAAGCCCCTCATAACATTGTAACCGGATCAATCGTTTCCCCATGGAAGCGGCCAATGCTTTGGCGATCTCGGTTTTGCCAACGCCGGCTTCTCCCTCAAGGAATAGGGGCCGGCCCAGCTTTAGGCTCAGGAACACAACGGTTCCCAATGCCCGGCTACAAACATACCCCTGATCTGCCAGCATCTTTTGCACTGCGTCTATGGATGAAATATTTACCATGCTTGTCGCCCCCTCGCGTGTTCACCCCACAAGGCCACCGCACCGCGCAAGGGTCAAGGTAGCAATGATACATATGTCACGACACCAAAGTACCATTGGCCCAAAAGATTGACGTGATTCGCCCAAGATGGCATCCTGTTAACCAGTAAAAATGAGGTTGCAGGCCATAATCGCACTGCGACCCGTAAATGAGGCGGATATGTTGGACCCCAAGCAAAACGCGGCAGCCCCTTTGCGAGGCAGCCATGGCGACTGATCTGAAAATCACGGCCGTCACTTGTGTGAAAAACGAAGGTCCGTTTTTGTTGGAATGGATCGCGTTCCACCAGAACATCGGCGTGACCGATTTCCTATTTTATTCAAACGACTGTGATGACGGCACAGATACGCTGCTCGATGCGCTAAGTGAGCTGGATCATGTCGTGCATTTGCCCAACCCCGCTGAGGGGCGCAACTATCAGATGGAAGCCCTCAAAGACGCCAAAAAACAAGACATCGTGCTGGATGCGGACTGGGTCTGGATTGCGGACGTGGATGAGTTTCCCAACATTCACGTTGGGGATCACAGCTTGACCGCGCTGATTGAGGCTTGCGGCAACCCTCAAACCATCAGTCTGAACTTCCAGTTCTTTGCCAACAATGACATCGAGCATTTCTCAGACGAACCTATCATTGGGCAATTCACCCACAGCCATAACCCAGACATATGGTGTGGTGAATCTGCTGTAGAGGTTAAGTCACTAGTACGAAATGATTTTCCGCTACAATATTACGGTGCCCACCGCCCATTCTTCAAGCCCAAAGTCAAAAAGAACAAACGCCCCAGCTGGACAGATGGCGCTGGTCGCGCTGTGCCGCACCGATTTCTAGTGGCCGCAAATCCCCGCCGCATTCGCCGCTTTCCCGCCGCTGGTGCGCGTACCTTTGCGACCCTCAATCACTATGCCCTGCGCAGCCTAGACAGCTATCTGGTCAAAAACGACCGTGGTGACGTGAACCGCGAGAACCGCGCGTTTGATGATACCTACTGGCGCGAACGCAACGATCCTGCGTGGGAAGACACATCAATCCAACGCTACCTGCCTGCCCTTAAAAAGAAGATAGACAAGCTAAAAGCGCAGGGAAACATCGGCGCATTACATGGTGCCTGTGTCGCTGCCCATATCGCCCGCCGTGATGCTCTGTTGGAGCAGAAAGAATACCGCGACATGCAAAAACAGCTGCGCAAAGCCTCCAAGCTCCCCCCACAAGAAGAAGCCATGTTGCGCGAATTGGGCTTGGTGGAGGAAACGACGTGAGCACCCTAAAAATCGTAAATCTGGGGCTACCTAAGACAGGCACAACCAGCCTCGCGCGTGCGCTCAAGGTTGCGGGTTACCGCGTGGCCGATCACCGTATTCGCCCGCGTCAAACCGAAACACCTACCCTTAAAGACGCATTTGTCGCAGATCTATTGTATCAAGGGTACTTCCAAGCGGGCGATCCCGCTGAACTATTCGAGGATTTCACCGCCCTGACCGAGTTAAGCTGCCTGCGCAAAGGAAAATCTCTTTGGCCGCAGATGGATTTTGCGTTGATTGATGCCATTCGCAAACACCACCCCAATGTGCGGTTTCTAGCGTCACGCCGAGACAGCTGGGATGTTTCGCAATCCATGCTCGCATGGTCTGATCTTGGAACCGATCGCCTGCCTGCTTCAGATATCCCCGGACTACCAGAAGGTTACGGCGAAACCAGCCGCGAACGGGTACAATGGATCGATGGGCATTACGCACACCTCCACGCGATCTTTGCTGGTGATACTGCGTTCTTGGAATATGACGTGGCCGACGCGGGTTCTCACGCGGCAGTAGCCGAACACATTGGCACGCAACTACCTTGGTGGGGACAAGCCAACGCAAACACAGAAAACAAGGCAAGCTGATGCGCATTTATCTCCATGTCGGCCCTGAAGAGGCCAGCGCGGCGCCGGTCCAATCTGTGCTGGCCGACAAACGTGAACAGTTGCTGCGCAAGGGTGTTCTCTATTCCCGCAGCCTCGGTAATAAGAACCACACGCGCCTGTTTATGGCGGCGACAGATCCGGGCCATGTTGACCCGCTGCGGTTTAATCGTGGGTATATTACGCCGCAAAAACAGGCTGTTCTGCGCGATGCGGTGATCAGTGATCTGGCCCACGAAGTTGGCCAACACAGCCCAAACACCCTTATCGTTTCTTGTACCCAGCTTGGTTCTGGTTTGCGCACCTCCTCTGAATTAGAGCGCTTGCGCGCGATGCTGTCTCCGCTCTCAGACGACATTCGTGTGATCGCACATGTCGATTTGCCTACCCGTATGTTAGCGCGGGCCTATAGCGCCCAAATCCTTGAAGGGCGCGGCATATCGCTGGACGCCGAGCTGGACCTGGTGGGAAGCAACTGGTGGAATGAGGCGCTTAAACGCAGCCCCCAGATTGATCCTGCCGCAGGTGTCTTTGCCGAGACACAATCCCCCAACTACTGGCTTGATTTACCCGCGCTTGTGACCTTCTGGGAGGGCACATTTGGTGCAGGTTCAGTTCACCTGCACGGTTATAACGAAGATCAATTCACAACGCCTGAAATCACTGATCTGGTTTGCAAGGCCTTCGACATTGATGCCGACATCGGCAAAGTCGACGCAGTTGTGCTCCCCGCTCCGACACCAGCGGCGTCACTGTCCCGTGGTCGTCAACTGAATGCGCTGATCCTTCAGGTATTGGCCAGCCGCCAACGCATATTGCCGCGCCAGCTTTGGCGCAGTTTTGTGCAAGACGTCGCGGTGGATGGTCCGCCCCTTGATCTGGCATCGCTGCACCCGATCACCAAACATTTTGCTCCCGCCCTCAAGACCCTGCTCAAGGAACACAAAGGCCTGCACGCCGATACCTTTAAAGCGCCCCGCGCCAAAGGCAGCTGGTCTGAGGCTGATCCGTTGTATGGCTATCGCCCCTCGCAGTATCTGCTGGGTTTCATGTGGCGCATTGATAAGGCTACTCGCGAAGAACAACAAAAGCGCGCTGATGATTTGGCGCGTCTTGCAGGCACCGTCGCTGGTGCCCAAAAAACACCCGCACAAGAGGCGGCACCGCGCAGCGAAGACGATGCACCTGACGGCCTAACCGCATCAGCACGCAAACTCATGCCGCCGTTGGCTGTCCAGAACTTTGAAAAACTGCGCGCATCCTCTTTTGCACCGCACAATAAAATGGGTTCCGTCAACGAAGAAGAACTGGCCGCAGCCTACACTGCGATTACACCGCGCGATTTGCCAAAAGGAAACTCAGGTAACGTCATCGTCGGCTGTATGAAGAATGAAGCCCCCTACATCGTCGAATGGATCGCCTATCACCGTGCTATGGGCGTTGATAATTTCCTCATCTATACAAACGGTTGCGAAGACGGCACCACTGAAATTCTAGACCGCCTGCAGGAAATGGGTGTGCTACAGCACCGCAACAACGACGAATGGAAAGGCAACTCTCCTCAGCAGCACGCCCTGAATTGCGCCCTCAAAGAACCCGTTATTAAGAACGCCGAATGGATCATTCACATCGACGTGGACGAATTCATGAACGTGCGTTGCGGCAATGGCACCCTTCAAGATTTCCTTGCTGCGGTTCCTGATGCCACCAATGTTGCCATGACATGGCGGTTGTTTGGGCATAACGGCGTGACCCAGTTAAACGATGACTTTGTCGTAGATCAATTTGACAAATGTGCCCCCAAATTCTGCCCCAAACCGCACACAGTGTGGGGGTTCAAAACGATGTTTAAAAACATCGGAGCATATGAAAAAATCTCGTGCCACCGTCCCAACAAGTTGGATGAAAGTTTCCAAAACAAGGTGAAATGGGTCAACGGTTCGGGCAAAGACATGACCAAGGATGTCGCTGAAAATGGCTGGCGTTCGTCCAAGAAAAACATCGGCTATGACTTGTTACAGCTTAACCACTACGCGCTGCGGTCAGCCGAAAGCTTCCTCATCAAACGCCAGCGCGGCCGCGCGCTGCACGTGGACCGCTCCATCGGTATCAACTATTGGATTCGCATGGACTGGTCCGACTTTCGCGACATTACCATCAAACGCAACGTACCGCGCCTGCGTGCTGAATATGATCGTCTGATGCAAGATACCACTCTACGCAACTGGCATGAAACAGGGCAAAAGTGGCACCTCGCCAAAGCTGAAGAACTGCACCTCAATCCAGAATTTGCTGATCTCTACAAAGAGGCGCTTGCGGTAAAGCTAACCGAGACAGAGCGCGTGGCCTACGCCCTCGCATTGGATATGGAGAGTTAAATGGACGCCGCCGAACCAACACGTGACCCTTTTGTCATGTCCAAGGGCATGAAGTTCCCAAAAGACGGGCATTTTATAACAGGACAACTACGCGCAGCACTGCGGGAAAACCGCTATGAGGCTAAAGAAGCCCAATGTGTGCTGAAACTGGTGCGCGATGAGGATACCGTGATTGAACTTGGCGCTGGCATTGGATTTATGTCCACGCTGATTGCCACAAAACGCAAGATCAAAGCGGTTCACGCGTTTGAGGCAAATCCCGCTCTCATTCCCTACATTCGATCCGTCCATGAGGCCAACGAGCTGGAAAATGCTGATGTTACCAACGCCATACTCGGGCCACGCAAAGGCAGCGCAGATTTCTATGTGCGTCAAAACCTACTGTCATCCTCGATGGAACCATTGGAGGGTGATACCGATGAGAATACGCAAAAGGTAAAGGTGGATGTCCTGAACGCCCGCCAAACGTTTAAGTCCGTTGATGCCAACATCCTGATTGCCGATATTGAGGGCGCTGAGGCCACGTTACTGCCGCAACTTGACCTGACAGGTTTGCGCGGTGCGATGATCGAACTGCACCCCCAATACATTGGCCCCGAAGGTGTAAATGCTGTATTCAAAGCAATGATGGACGCAGGCCTTGCCTATTATGCCCGTGGATCGACCCATAAGGTCGTCTGCTTTAGGCGTGCGTGGTAAGATGACCCATCTCGCCATTTTATGTGTGCGCAATGAGGGCGCATTTTTGCTGGAATGGCTCGCCCACCATCGCGCTGTCGGCTTTGATGAATTTTTGGTCTTTTCCAACGACTGTCAGGACGGCACTGACGCACTGCTAGATCGATTGGACACATTGGGACACGTCACCCATATCCGAAATGATGGCCCCTATGACAAAGGAGGCATTCAATTCACCGCCCTGAAAGCGGCCGCAAAACACAAATTGACCCGCAAGGCCGATTGGATTTTACCGCTTGATGTGGATGAATTTGTAAATATCCATTGTGGCGATCACACAATGAACGCTCTGCATGCCGCTATCCCTGATGCCACTGCGATCACCCTCACGTGGCGGTTGTTTGGTGCAAATGGCCAAGTCCGCTACAGTGACACCCCTGTTCTTGATACCTTCACCCATGCGGCCCCTGCCGTCATGTATTGGCCTTGGCGTGCTGCAATGTTCAAAACACTGTACCGCAACGATGGCACTTACAAGAAACCAGGTGTTCACCGGCCCCGTGATACCAACGACAAAAAGCTAGCCTCTGCGCGCTGGTTTGACGGCAATGCCGACCCCCTCCCAGAACCTTTTTTAAACAAACGGATTTTTTCAAATTTCGGCAAAGACAACTACGCTCTGGTCCAGCTCAATCATTATCCGCTGGGCGCAATGGAAAGTTATGTGCTCAAGGCTGATCGTGGCCGTGCAGTTCATAGCGACGACCTGCTTGGCCTTGATTACTGGGTTGAACGAAATTTCAACACTGACGAAGACACAACAATCCAAAGCCTCGCATCCCCACGTGCGCAAGTGTTGGCAGAGCTAAAAAGCGACCCTGAGCTGGCACAACTTCACGATACTGCCGTCGCATGGCGCAGCACGCGGTTCGAAGAACTCCTTCAAAAAGAACCCTTTCGCGCATTGTTTGGCAGGCTCATGATGACCCCCCCCTCCCAACCTGTGCCCAGACAAGCCGCGCAATTTATGGTCAAATATGCCAACCTTGCGCGTCAGGCAGGTAAAAACCCGCCCTAATTTAGTGCTCGTTTTCCGCAATTTTGCCCTAATGCACAATTATACCTCTGGTTGACCCGCCCTTTCACACTGTGTTTGGGGCAAGATTGAGGATGTAATTATGGCCGACGAAAGCCTGAACTTTGACACTTCACTGGCCGGCATGAAAAAGGCTGACTGGCTTAATGCTGTGGAAGAGCTATGCGATGAAGATGGCTATTTCGAGCAGCTGGGCAGACGTCACTATGCCGCGTTCATCGAAAAATCTGCGACTCTTTTGGTGTCCTTTGAAACGCTTCAAGGCATTCCTGCTTTATCCTCCCTTGCCCAGCCACTGGGCTGGGAAATGATGTTAGAACATGACTGGTCCAACCTGTGCATCGCCTCAAACGGCGACACGTGGTTTCGCGACAAATCCGTCTATGAATACTTTGACCGCTTGATTGACGATGGATTCTTTGATGAGTTCGAACAAATCATATTTTATGGTGCAGGCCCTTGCGCCTACGCAGCCGCCGCATTTTCTGTAGCCTCTCCCGAGGCAAAAGTGCTGGCCGTACAGCCTCAAGCCACCCTTGATCCGCGCATCACGGAATGGGATGATCGATTTACGGATATGCGCCGCATGGACTTCACGTCCCGTTATGGCTTTGCGCCAGACATGTTGGACGGCGCGGAAGCAGCTTATGTAGTATACGATCCCCGGGAACAGCTTGATGCGATGCATGCCGCCCTGTTTACGCGCCCCAACACCCACAAGCTTCGCGTCCCTTATATGGGAGACGCCATCCAGACAGACCTGCTTGAGATGGAACAGCTTGCCCCCCTTCTTTTAGCCATCCAAGACGGATCACTGGACGATTTGACCTTTGCCCGCATGATGCGCGCGCGGCGTATGCACTCCCCCTATCTGCGCAATCTGCTTGCTGCACTGGATACCAAAGGGCGCGAAAAACTTGCTCTTGCTTTGGCACGCAACGTCACCGCACGCATGCATGCTCCGCGTTTTGCCCGTCGTCTGGAAAATTCACCCTCAGCTGACACCGAAGACGACTAGCGCGAGGCCCCCTTGCGTGTTAGCACGCGGGCCATGACACAAACCCTCACGATCCGCCGTCCTGATGACTGGCACCTGCACTTGCGCGATGGCGATATGCTTCGCGCTGTGCTGCCGCACACTTCCTCCCACTTTGCCCGCGCGATTATCATGCCCAATTTGGTGCCGCCCGTTGTGACTGCTGCAGATGCACGAGCCTACCGCGACCGCATCATGGCCGCGATCCCAGAAGGCGATGTTTTTACGCCCCTGATGACACTGTATCTCACCCAAGATACTGATCCTGCGGATGTGGCTGCTGCCCACGCCGAAGGGCTAATTACAGCTGTGAAGCTCTATCCGGCTGGTGCAACAACCAACTCGGCCTCAGGTGTCAGTGATTTTGGTAAAGTTGCCGCCGTGTTGGAAAAGATGGCCGAGATTGGCCTGCCTCTATGCACCCACGGCGAAGTCACAGACCCAAGCATTGATATTTTTGACCGCGAAGCCGTATTCATTGACCGTATTCTAGATCCGATCCGCCGCAGCCACCCAGAGCTGCGCGTCATCATGGAACACATCACAACAGCCAACGCTGTAGATTATGTGCGTGCCAATGACAAAAACCTCGGCGCAACCATCACAACGCACCATCTGGTAATCAACCGCAATCACATCCTCGCAGGCGGGATCAAGCCGCATTATTACTGCCTGCCCGTCGCTAAACGCGAAGAGCATCGCCTTGCGTTGCGCGATGCTGCTACCTCGGGTGATGCAAGGTTCTTCCTTGGAACGGATTCGGCACCTCATACGGATGAAAACAAATTGCTTCCGTGCGGATGTGCGGGCTGCTTTACCGCGCCCAATACCATGTCGATCCTCGCCGAAGTGTTCGAACAAGACGGCGCGCTGGATAAGCTTGAGGCATTTGCATCTCTGAATGGCCCTGCATTCTATGGCCTGCCAGTCAACGAGGACACGCTAACGCTTGTTCGCGAAACGCCCGAATTCCCAGCCAACATCGAAACACCCGAAGGCCCCGTAACGGTCTTTGATCCTGCAATGCCGCTGCACTGGACCGCTTGAAATGATCCCAACAACATATCCCGACGCCTCTGAAATCGCTCGCCTTACTGCACGTATGCTGCTGGAAATTGGTGCTGTGAACTTCAACACCGATGAACCCTATACGCTGGCCTCCGGCTTGCCTTCACCCAGCTACATCGATTGTCGTAAGTTGATCAGCTATCCGCGCATCCGTTCGACGCTGATGGACTTTCTGACTATCACGGTCATGCGTAACGCCGGATTTGAGGCGTTTGACAACATCGCTGGCGGCGAAACCGCAGGCATTCCCTTTGCCGCCCTTGTCGCCGAGCGTATGGCCCTGCCCATGACCTATGTGCGCAAAAAGCCAAAAGGCTACGGCCGGAACGCGCGCATCGAAGGTGACATGAGCGAAGGTCAGCGCGTTCTGCTGGTCGAAGATCTCACCACGGATGGCGGTTCCAAGCTTAGCTTTGTTGATGCGATCCGCGAGACAGGTGCAACTTGCGGCCATACCGCTGTGATTTTTTACTATGACATCTTCCCCGAGACAGAAAAGACATTGGGTGATCATGGCGTTGCGCTGCACCACCTCTGTACATGGTGGGATGTTCTGGCCGAAGCAAAAGCCCAGGCTGCCTTCCCCGAGGCGACACTCGATGAGGTAGAAAAATTCTTGAAATCTCCCCGCGAGTGGCAAGAGGCCCGCAAGGGTTAACTCTATAGGTTGACGTCCCCGCCGACGCTATCGCAAGATGTAGGCGGGCGTCAGCCACCATCAGGTTATCCACAGAAACATACAATTTGCGCGCCCGCGCCCGCTTCGTTATCACGAGCATCGGGACATTCGGGGGTTCGATATGAATGAAATTTCTTCGTTAAACGCTACTGGGATCGCTGTTCAAACAGCAGAATCCATACCACATTCTATCGAAGCCGAACAACAACTGCTGGGCGCGATTCTGACGAACAATGACATCTATGACCGTGTCGCCTCTGTCATTGGCCCTAAGCACTTTTATGATCCGGTGCACGCGCGCATATTTGAAATTTCCGCAGCACGTATCGCAAAGAACAACCTTGCCAGCCCCGTAACACTTAAGGCGTTCATGGAAGACGACGAAGGCTTGCAAGAGCTGGGTGGCCCCGCGTATCTTGCCCGCCTCGCAGGTGCCGCGATCTCCGCCTTTGCTGTGCGCGACTATGCTCAAATGATTTACGATCTAGCCGTACGCCGTGATTTGATCGCGCTTGGCCGTGACATTGCCTCTAAGGCGGCCACCGTTGATGTCGCGTCAGAACCACGCGAACAGATCGTTGAGGCCGAACAACAGCTGTATAAACTGGCTGAACAAGGTCAAGTCGAAAGCGGCTTTCAGAGCTTTCTCAAGGCTGTAACTGATGCGGTTAACTCCGCAAACACCGCCTATCAGCGCGATGGTGGCCTTTCTGGTATCTCCACTGGTTTGATCGACATGGACAAAAAGTTGGGTGGCCTACACCCTTCTGACCTTTTGATCCTCGCGGGTCGTCCATCGATGGGTAAAACCTCGCTTGCGACCAACATCGCCTTCAACGTGGCCAAAGCGTACAAGCGCGGGCAACTGTCGGATGGCTCTGAGGGCGCAGTCGACGGCGGTGTCGTCGGATTCTACAGCCTAGAAATGAGCGCCGAACAGCTTGCCGCGCGTATCCTTTCGGAAGCCTCCGAGATCCCGTCCCAGCAGATTCGTTCAGGCGATATGACCGAGTCTGAGTTCCCACGATTTGTTGATGCGGCTAAAGCGGTTGCGGCCTGCCCACTTTATATTGCAGATACGCCCGCCCTCACGCTTTCCCAGCTTGCTGCCCTTTCGCGACGCCTGCAACCAACGCCTGGTCTTGATGTGTTGAT
>ERZ1027208.698-NODE-698-length-11991-cov-7.880613_pt1 | contig 11991 bp, 9 predicted proteins | sample MGYA00520867_ERZ1027208 | MGnify/ENA primary metagenome ERZ1027208 (study PRJEB33311, sample SAMEA4378413) | marine metagenome | biome: Marine biome; feature: Fjord; material: Water | collected 2014-07-20T08:00:00Z/2014-07-... | depth 75 m ...
CTCCCCCGCCGCCTCCATCCCCTGGTGTGCCCTAGCCCCTCACTACCCGATCAACGTCCCATTCAGGGAGACCTCATCGGCCTGGTACACCAGTCCTCAATAGATTCCCAGATCGCGTGTTCGGGACGGCCATCAGATCGTATACACAGTGCACCCCACCACCCGTTTGACACCCCACCCCACAACCCCACCCCCCCTCCCCCCCCCCCACCCACCCCAACCCCAACACCCACCGACCCGAACCGAACCGTCTACAGAATACACCATCCAATCGCCATAGGCCAAAAGTTGGGGATCGTAGAAGTTCTCGGGCAGAACTACATCCTGTGCACGAGCTGCCTGTGCCCAAAGGCAGGTGATCAAAGTCAGGGCCCACAAGCTTTGCCAGATGCTGCGACTAATACAACCTGCTATGTGTTGCGCTTTGACCACCAATCGAATTCACCTATTCCTTGGGTGCTCCCTGTGTTCGGGCCAGCGACCGGCGCCGCAAACTTTCAGCGACAATAATCAACAGCAGCCCAACCACGAATGTCACCGTTGCAAGCGCAGGGTAAAGCGGTGTGGACCCTAAAGCCATCCCAGAGAAAACGAAGGTTGGCAATGAACGCCCAGTGCCTGACAAACTGTAAGTGATGTAGAAATTCCCCCAAGACAGCAGGAAAGCAAAGATCGCAGCAGAGAAAATGCCAGGCCAAAGGATAGGGAACGTCACTTCGCGGAAAACCTCCCACGGTGAAGCACCGAAGTCTTGTGCGGCCTGTTCCAGCGTTGGGTCAAATGTGGCTGCCTGGACCGAGATAATAATCGTGGTAAATGGGACCAGATAGACGCAGTGCCCAATGATCGCTGTGAGCAGGTTGTTTGAGAAATCAAAGACATTTCCCAAAACTGAAAACCAGAGCAACAAGACCACGCCTAACAATAGCTGTGGAAAAACCAGTGGTGCCAAGGCAACCAGTTGAAATGCCTTTTTGCCGCGAAAATCGAAACGTACAAATGATTGTGCCGCCCCAAGACCAACTGCTGTTGAGATTAACATGGCTGAGAACGCGATGATTAGCGAGTTCATCGTTGCCGCACCAACATCGGGATTGGTGAATAAATCGCGATACCAATCCAGTGTCCAGCCGTCGAATGGCAGATTCAGATACCTACCCTCTTTGAAGGAGAACAAGATCAGGGTGAAAATCGGAATGTAGAAAAAGATAATGACTGCAGTGACGGACGAGATCAAACCCGCATTGATGAACCTTGCTTCAAAGGTCTTGTTCATGTCTGGCCCCTTTGGCGGAGATCCAACAGACGCGACGCCAGCAGGATCGTAATAACAGTGATCGAGATTACAACGATCGTGAGAGCCGACCCAAGAGGCCAGTTTATCCGTGTTTCAAACGTTTGCCGGATTAATTCAGCAGCCATCGGGTTCTTGCCCCCGCCCAGTACTTTGGGTTCTAGGAACGACCCAAGCGAAAGAACAAACACCAACAATGCGCCGGCCATTAAACCACTTTTGCTCAATGGCAAAGTTACCTCCCAGAAGGCACGGAACTTGCCAGCGCCGCAGTCATAGGCCGCGCGTAACAAGCTCCTGTCAATCATGTCGACCGATAGGAAAATGGTGAAGATAGAAAATGGCAACAACGTGTAGACCATGCCAAGCAGCGCAGAGAACTTTGAATACAAAACCCAATCAGGCAAGCTGGGCAACCCCAACCAACTCAAGATATAGTTTGCTGGGCCAGTCTGATCCAGAAACACGACCCACCCAAAGGTCTTCAGTACGGCATCGGTCAAAAACGCAAACACCAACAAAATTTTTATCGTCGTTTGCCAGCGTTTGAACCGCGTAACCAGCGCATAAGCGACAGGAAATCCGATAACCGCACAGACGATCACACAGGCGATTGCCATCAAGATCGTATTCCATAGAATTGACCAGTAGTATCTAGTTGTGAACACGTCTGTCCAAGTTTCAAGCGACCAGACCCATTGTACACGATAAAATTCAGTTTCCTGAAACGAGAGAGCGATTGTCATGCACAGCGGCACAATAAAAAACGCCGATTGTAGAAGGACACTGGGCAACGCGTGAAGCGCCACCATAAAACGGCTGGGTTCTAATGACTGGCTCATGAGGCGGCCTGAAATGTGTCAGTAGTCCGATCAAACAAGTGAGTATCCTCATCACGCCACCCAACCCGAATTTCGGCTCCGACGATGATTTGAGCGTCGATGTGGCCCTGTATTTCCAGCGTCATTAAGTGACCGCCATCCTTTGTGACAGCTTTGACTTGCGTCGTAGACCCGCGGTTGAATGTTTCGGACACAATGACGCCCAAAGTGACATCCAGTTCCTCACCGGCTCCCACCATATGTACAAACTCAGGTCGGACCATCAGATAGGCCTGCGGATGAACAGCAACTTCGGGACCGAAACTTGAGTGTCCCTGAATACCCGCCATGTCCGTCGCAACGTAGCCGTTGTTTTCAACAGAGACCGGAAACAGATTGGTCTCGCCAATGAACTCAGCGACAAATTTGTGGGTCGGTCGATAATAGATATCGTCGGGCGTACCTAGTTGCAGCAACAATCCATCTTTCATGACGCAGATGTGGTCAGCCAGCATCATTGCTTCTTCTAGATCGTGTGTCACGTGAATGAACGTCACGCCCAAGCTGCGGTGTAGACGTTTCAATTCAGCCTGAAGCACTTTCTTCAACTTCACGTCAAGTGCGCTCAACGGTTCATCGAGCAACAACAATTTCGGATGCGAGATCATCGAGCGGGCGAGCGCCACGCGTTGTTGTTCACCGCCAGACAGCTGTGCCGGATAGCGGGTCAGATATTCAGGCTTGAGCTGCATGAGCGCAATCATATCAAGCGTGCGGCGTTCTATTTCCGCTTTGGGTACTTTGCGTAATTTCAGCGGAAAACCGATGTTCTCGGCAATTGTTTTATGTGGAAACAGAGCCAATTTTTGAAACACCATCGATGTGGGCCGGTCCGCGGGAGCCACACCCGTCATGTCTTCACCATCAATTATCAGCGTGCCTTCTGTGGCAGCTTCAAACCCGGAAATGACTTGCAAGAGAGTTGATTTACCACTTCCTGAAGGTCCCACAAGGGCAACAAACTCACCCTCTTTTACGGTCAGATTGATGCCGTGCAACGCCCGAAAGTTTCCGTAGTTTTTGATGACACCATCAATGGTGCAAATGTCGTTGGTCGAGATGTCAGCAGACACATGTATTCCTCTCACGCAGGTTTGATCCTGCCAACACAGTGGCAGGATCATAGGTCTTTAAAGGAGATCGTTTAGTTAGCGTTGGCGAGTTCTTCTTGCCAAATAACCAACATGTCATCGATGTTGGGTGCGACATTGTGCAAGACCGAATTTTCCCAAACCGTATCCACATAATCCAGCTGAAGAACCGACCGTTCTTCGTCGGTATACATCCCCTCAACAGCCTTATTAGGCGATGGGTTTGATGTGAAATCGTTCAGCGTTAACGCATATGCAGCAGCTTCATCGGTTACATGCCGCATCATCGCCTTTGACAACTCGATATCAGCAGGCGATTTGACAATCGCCGTGGCCTCAAGCCAGATAATACCCTTTTTGATGCCACCCGATGCTTCGGGCACAACGGCTACGATATTGTCGTAGCCTGCCTTGCGCAGACCTGATGTCGAATAAGTGCCTGTACCGACGAGTGTTTTAACAGATCCATCCAAAAGCGCCTTTTGCGACAAGCTCAGGTCAGAGAATAGCGCACGAGAGTTCGCGAAGAGAGCCCGCAGAACTTTGCGGATTTCGTCCAATTCGGGTTTGCCCAATTCTTGATATGGATCAACACCAGCATGCAAAGCCATAGGCATGATAGGCCAGTCGCCCCAATCCATGATACCGATCTTATCTTTGTTTTTGCGATCAAACGCCGCATCCCAACTGCGCCATTCGTCAGGATCACTGGTTTCGGTATTCACGCATGGGCCAACCCAGCCCCAACGCGTAGGCAAACCAGTTGTTTGGCCGTTGAACTGCAAAGGCTCGAACGGTGGTTGGAACTGAGGGTAAAACTTGTCGTACACGTCTTTGAATTCAGCAGGATCGATGAACTCGCAGAGTTCTGCTGGCCCCATACGTTGAACCCAAGGGCTGTCAGTCGACACCACATCAAAATCGCGGTGACCGCCAGCGGCCAGCTTTGCGAAGCCACCGGGGCTGTCGACGATCAAATCAAAATTCAGTGCCACATCATGTGCAGCCTCAAACGGTTCAACGATGCGTGGGTCGTTATAACCTTCCCAACACATGTAGTTCATTGAAGCGGCAGCGCGAGCTTGTGTCGCAGACAGACCACCCATACCAGCAGCCATTACAGCGGCTCCCATACCCTTCAGAACATTTCGGCGGCTCGGATCAGGTGCCCAAGCGGACGGTGACCGTCCAGCCATTGCGCGGCGCTTTTCCAATTCATCTTTTGTCATTTCTGACTCCCTATTAAATCATAATTTTGATCCGCACTTTTTGTACGGTTAATTGAAGTCTACGAAGTTGTTGCGGGGCCACAATCGGTGTCGATTGAGGCGCGCATCCGTATTTATACCTAGTGTCAGACCGCTAGGCAGAGGTATTTCACCTCCTGATAGTCCTCCAAGCCCTGCCGTGCGCCTTCACGGCCAAGACCGGACTGTTTAACCCCGCCAAAGGGCGCAACTTCAGTGGAAATCAGCCCTGTGTTCACTCCGACCATTCCATAGTCCAATGCCTCGGCCACGCGCCAAACACGGCTGAGATCATTGGCATAAAAGTATGACGCGAGGCCAAAAATTGTGTCATTGGCTGCGGCTATCACGTCATCGGTATCTGTGAATCTAAACAGTGGCGAAACGGGTCCGAATGTCTCGTCAGTTGCCACTCGCATATCCGCAGTAACGTCGCGCAAGACTGTCGGCGTGTAGAACGTGCCTCCACGTTGATGGGGGACGCCGCCGGCAATAACTTTGGCACCCTTAGCAACCGCATCAGAGACATGCGCTTCAACTTTTTTGACAGCCCGTTCATCGATCAACGGACCAAGGGTCACGCCGGGGGTAAATCCGTCGCCAACTTTCAACGCTTCAACCGCTTTAACCAGCTTTTCGGCAAACGCGTCATAAACCCCGTCTTGTACATAAATGCGATTGGCGCATACGCAAGTCTGCCCATTGTTACGGTATTTAGCGATCATCAACCCTTCAATTGCTGCATCCAGATCTGCATCATCAAAAACGATGAACGGAGCATTCCCACCCAACTCAAGCCCCATTTTCTTGACCGTACCAGCGCACTGCGCCATCAATGTGCGCCCCGTTTGCGTCGATCCCGTAAACGTCAATTTACGCACAATTTCGCTGGTGCAGAACACTTCGCCCATGGCCGGCGCATCAGTTGTGGGAAGAACGCTAAACAGACCTTTTGGCACGCCCACACGTTCGCATAACACGGCCAATGCCAATGCTGAATATGGCGTTTCTGCTGCAGGTTTCAGAACCATTGCGCAGCCAGCGGCCAACGCAGGTCCCAGCTTGCGCGTGATCATTGCAGTCGGAAAATTCCATGGCGTGATGGCGGCTACCACCCCTACAGGCTTCTTCAGCGCGAACAATCGTTTGTCGCCTTGATGCCCTGGGATTACATCGCCATATGAGCGCCGCGCTTCTTCTGCAAACCAACGTATAAAGCCCGCACCATAAGTGATCTCGCCCGTTGCCTCAGCAATAGGTTTCCCCATTTCCGCAGTTAGGATAGCCGCAAGATCATCGCGATTGGCGATCATTGCATGATAAAGCGCCATCAAGACATCAGCACGTTCAAGGGCTGTCCGCTTCGCCCAGCCTTTTTGTGCGGCCTCAGCGGCCATAATGGCGCGGGTTGCATCTTCCCGCGTGCAATCCGACACTCGTCCGACCAGCGCTCCGCTTGATGGATTACTCACCGCAAATTGAGCAGAGCCTGACACCCATTCCCCAGCTATATACGCTGAGCCAGTAAGCAGGCTGCTATCCTTCAATTCAAGCATTGTCACCACCACTTGCTGCAAGAATAGACGCTTCAAGAATGGGCATCGCCTCATCGAAATGTTCTTGCGGGATGGTCAGTGGTGCCAGGAAACGTACGACATTGCCATCTGAGCCGCAGGTTAGCAGCAACAACCCCCTTTCACGCGCACCGTCTTTGACCGCGCTTGCCATCGCACCCAAAGGGGCGCCTGTCATGGGATCGCGGAATTCAACCGCCACCATAAAGCCCGGACCACGGACGTCGGCAATCTCAGGCACTTGCGCGCGCATAGCGTTCAAACGCGCGCTCAATGCTTCACCAAGCTTGGTTGCTCGTTCGCACAGGCCTTCCTTTTCGATAATGTCCAGCACTGCAAGACTTGCGGCAATAGCCAACGGGTTACCACCGTAAGTCCCACCAATGCTGCCCGGCCCAACGTGATCCATTATTGCAGCGCGACCTGTGACCGCGGACAGTGGCATGCCCCCCGCAAGGCCCTTAGCCATCGCCGTAAGATCGGCGTTTATGCCCGAGTGTTCCATCGCAAACATCTTGCCCGTGCGCGCAAATCCTGTCTGCACTTCATCAGCAATCAACATAATGCCGTGCGCGTCACACAATTCCCGCAACCCCACGAGCAACGCATCAGGTGCCTGATAAAAGCCCCCCTCACCCTGCACAGGTTCGATGATGATTGCGGCAATGCGTGATGGCTCAATGCTCTCCTTGAACAGCGTTTTAAGGCCCACCATCGCGGTGTCTTCGTTTGTGCCAGACAGTCCCTTGGGCATTGGCACGTGGTAAACGTCAGGCATCATCGCGCCGAAACCAGCCTTGTATGGTGCTACCTTCCCAGTCAAAGACATTCCCATAAACGTGCGCCCATGAAAGCCGCCGCCAAATGCTATAACACCGTTGCGCCCAGTAAAGGCACGCGCAAGTTTGACCGCATTTTCCACCGCTTCCGCACCGCTGGTGAAGAATGCCGACTTCAGCGGGCCATCACCAGGAACAATTTCGTTTAGCCGCTCGGCCAGCTCAATCATGCTTTCATATGGTGCCACATGCTGACAGGTATGCGTAAATGCCGCCAGTTGTTCAGCTACAGCAGCCACAATAGCCGGATGCCTATGGCCACAGTTGGTAACTGCAATGCCTGCTGCAAAGTCGATGAACCGTTTGCCATCAGCATCCCAAATTTCCGAATTCTCGGCACGCTGTGCAAAAACAGGGTGCATCAAACCGACTCCATTTGAAATCGCAGCCCCGCGACGCTCAAGCAAATCGGTGTTCTTATTTTGTGTCATCCCAAGCCCCTCCCAAGGCGAAAAAGATGCGGATCACTCTGCTTTACGCGCGAACATATCCGTCAAAGGTGAATGTGGTTTCATCAGCGTGCGTTCCGCCAACAGCGCACTTGCCATAGGCGTGTCACCATCGCGGATTGCTGCTTCGATTAGGGTCCAGTTGATCACGTCGCGCTGTGCGATGGACCCACCGATCAAATGGCTATTGTGGCGCGCGTTACCAATGTGCCGTTTAGAGGCTGCGTAATCACCCCGACCAAAGGCCTCGAACCCGCGGACCAGCGGCAAGCCCGCCTGCTGGATGATTATTCCGGTGTCGGTATTGGCAGTTGCTGCATTTTCCAAAACCGCAATCTGCGCCTTGGCTTCTTTATCGCGACCTGTTGCAGCAAAAGACATCATCGCGTGTAGATCTGTAAACGACATGTAGGCCTGATCAATGACACACGCGTAATTATCCGCGACCACGTTCCATCGATCACCCACATCCACGCCGTCCATCTGTAATCGCCACAAAAGGGCGGCAGAATCGTGCATGTCCATCAGCTCGGATTTTGGCGTGACCGCCATATGCGTGTCATGCATTGCAAGCGCAGTGTCGAACTCGCAGCGTTCCAGATAATACAGCCCCAGATGCCAGCGATTATGGATCGACATATAGGTATCATTCCCCCACCGGTCCTCACAGCGGGTCATGAAATCAACGCCCTCATCGACCTTGCCCTGCATTTCAAGACAATGCGCCAGCGCGTGAACGCCCCACGTATCTTTCTCGTTCATGCCTACACAGCGTTCGGCCATGGATTGTGCAGCCGAATAGTGACCTGCTTCTTCCAAGCCAAAAGCTTGCATTCCAAGAATGTAGGAATATTGCGGGTCAACTTCTGACCAATGGCCCAAAACGCGTGTTGGTCTGTCACGGGTCGACGATGCATGACCCAATAGAAAATCTGTCTGGTGCCCAAGTTGCAAGGCCACGATATCGCGCGGACACGTGTTCAGAATATCTGCATATGCTTGGCTAGCGGCATAAAGATTGCCACCAACCCAAAGCTTCAGTGCATGAATATGACCTTTTTCACGCTCATTAGCATGATCTGCCTGTTTCACCAAAATATCGTAGTGCTTGTGCATTAACGGTTGGCGGCGCTTGTCGCTGGCAGTCAGGAAAACACCTGCCAGAAAACACCGCGCCATAATAAAATCGGGCGACTTTTTTAGCAACGCTTTTATCATACCAACGGGATCAGGCGCATAACCTAGCATCAGCTCGGCCGCTTCCCCAAAGACATCTATGTCCGATTGATCCTTGTGCGACACCGGAGCGCCGAAACGGTCGAGCTTATCCATGGGTTACTCCGCTGCGAGTTTTAGATGGCCCGCGCGAGTTTGGGGCAATTTCATCTCAAGCAGTGAGCTTGCGACCTGATTGCGAAGCATTTGCGCCGTGCCGCCACCTATCGTGAACATACGCGCATCGCGGTACATCCGCTCCATTGGCAGATTACGCGAATACCCCATTGCACCGTGAATTTGCATCGCGCTGTCCGTCACTTTGATGGCATTTTCAGCAGCAAAGATTTTTGCCTGCGCAGCTTCTTGCATGTTCGGGAATTGGCCTTCCTCGGCCATCGCAGCCTTATAAATCAACGCCTGCGCCGCAGCGAGGCCAGTGGACATGTCCGACATCATCCATTGCAAGCCTTGGAATTCCGCAATCGGGCGACCAAACTGTTCACGTTCCTTGGAAAATTCCACCGCACGCTCAAACGCACCCTGCGCGATGCCATGTGCAACAGTTGCCGCCCCCACACGCTGCGCATTGTAGGCGTTCATCAGTGCTGCAAATCCTTTGCGATAGCCTTGCGGAAATTTCACCGCACGGTTGTCGGCAACAAAAAGATCCTCAAAGTGAAGGTGCGTCTCGGGGATTGCGCGCAGGCCCATTGCAGGTTCGCGCTTGCCTACACGCAAACCTTCATCTTCATCGCGGATTGCAATGAAACCGCCTATGCCACGGAACTCACCGTTCTCAACAACACGGGCAAAAATCAGGTGAACCTTAGAAACACCACCGCCAGTGATCCAATGCTTCACACCGTTGATCTTATAACCTCCCTCGACCTTTTCAGCCGTGGTTGTCATTTCGGTTGCTGCTGATCCCGCATCCGGTTCCGTGATACAAATTGCGGGTTTGTCGCCAGCCAGCACATAAGGCGCGCACAGCTCTTTCTGTTCTTGGGTGCCATAAGCCATGATTGCACCGATGCCGCCCATGTTTGCCTCGACCACGATACGGGCCGTGACACCACAGTTACGGGCCATTTGTTCGATCACCAGAACCACGTCCAGATAGCTAGCGCCCTGCCCACCAAGTTCTTTCGGGATCGACATTCCCATAAAACCTGCTTCGGCCAACTTCTTTGTGGTTTCCCACGGGTACTGTTCAGTCCGGTCAATTTCAGCGGCCTTGTCTTTGACGTAACCGTCAGAAAGCGCCTTTGCGCGGGCTTGAATGTCGCGTTGGCTGTCTGTCAGAAAAAGCATGGTGTTATTCCTTTTGCGTGGCTGCAAGTTCAGCCAAGATATCATCAGTGTCGGCACCACAGGTCGGCGGCGCGCGCCGATAGGTGACCGGGGTTTTTGAGAATTTCACAGGATTGCCTATTAGATCGACCTCACCTGACGCTGCCCCGCTATGCGGCATCGCGATTTTCATTTCACGGGCAGCAACTTGATCACTGGCAAAAACATCATCCAGTTGATTGATTGGTCCGCCGGGGATCTTGTTGGTTTCCATCCCCGAGATCAGCCAGTCGCGTTCCAATTTGGACAATGTTTCGGTCAATGTCGCGATCAACGCCTCACGGTTTACGAGGCGGCCTGCATTTGTAGCATACTTCGGGTCACTCGCCAGTTCTTCGCGACCGATCAAGGTACAGAACCGTTCGAACTGTGCGTCATTTCCGACAGCAACCACAGCATGACCATCAGCCATTTCAAAGACTTGATATGGCACGATATTGGGGTGCTGATTACCGCGCCGCTGAGGTAGGATTTTAGACGTCAGATAATTGGTACCTTCGTTGATAAGCCACGCAATCTGACAATCGACCAATGCGATATCAATATGCTGACCCTCATCCATTTTATCACGGTGACGCAAGGCCGCCTGAATGGCGTTGGACGCATACATCCCAGTCATGACATCGGCGATACCAACGGCAACCTTCATCGGTTCGCCTTCCGGCTCTCCTGTCAGGCTCATGATGCCGCCATAAGCCTGTGCCAGCAGATCATAACCCGGTTTTTCGCTGTTTGGTCCCGTCTGTCCAAAACCCGAAATCGAGCAATAGACCAGCCGTGGAAACTGTTCTTTCAAATCGCTGTAGGACAACCCGTATTTATCCAATCCGCCAGGTTTGAAATTCTCAACCAACACATCACAGGTGGCCAGCAAATCACGTACAGTTTGAGCGCCCTCAGGCTTCGCGATATCCACCGCGATGGATCGCTTATTTCGGTTAGCACACAGGTAATACGCACTTTCTTGGGTCGGACCGTCGTCGCCTTCAACAAAGGGTGGGCCCCATGCGCGGGTATCATCACCCAATCCAGGCCGCTCAACCTTGATGATGTCTGCACCAAAATCACCCAACAGTTGGGTGGCAGTTGGTCCAGCCAAAATCCGGCTCAAATCAAGAATCCGCAAGCCGTCCAATGCACCAGTCATACGTCAAGCTCCACATCACCATCAGGTACACAGCAACATAGTAATGCGTACCCTTCTTTTGGTTGCTCAAATGGATCAACAGGATAACTAACGGATCCCTTTGTAACCTTCGTCATGCAGGTCACACAGGTTCCCGCCCGACAGCTGTAGTCGACCATGACCCCGTTTTCCTCGGCAAACTCCAGTAGGTTTTCTTCTGCAGGGTCCCACGCGACCTCGACGCCAGATTTGGCAAAGGTAATCATCGGGGCGCCAGATACAGCGGGTTTCGCTTCTGTTTTCTTTTTAGGCTTCAACACAGTCGCGGGACCGAAAAACTCATAAGAAATCCTGTCAGGATCAACATTCATTGCCAACAGCGTGTCATACATCGCCGTCATGAACGGGCCAGGACCGCACAGATAGAAGTCGACGTTTTTGCCGGGGGTCAATTTTTCCAGCAAATCTTGGGTGATCATGCCAGCCGTGTCATAATCGCGACCCAGCTGATCCGTATCTTTTGGCATGCGGTACAGCGTATAAGTTGAGAAATTTTCATGCGCAGTTGCGAGCTCGCGCATCTCTTGGCCAAGCGCGTGAACCTGCCCATTTTCACAAGCATGTAAAAATACGGTTTCGCGTGCAGTCCCTGCCAGATCATGTGCCATAGCCACAACTGGCGTTAGCCCGACGCCACCACTTAGAAGCACCACTGGCCGATCAGCATCCCGCTCAAGCGTAAAGGCACCCATCGGCCCTGCGGCCTTAACCGTATCCCCTGCGTTGATCCTATTATGAAAATGGGTCGACATGACGCCCTCTTCCATCCCTTTTTCCGGTGCCAGTTCGTGGTTCACCGTCACACGGATTCCAACCCCGCGCGATCCCGAGCGGGAAAACACCCGGCGTCCAGCAACCCCGC